>Ga0116194_1000097_pt1 | contig 105571 bp, 126 predicted proteins | sample AD_SCU001_MetaG_FD_89887 | JGI IMG/M metagenome (GOLD analysis project Ga0116194, IMG submission 89887) | Active sludge microbial communities of municipal wastewater-treating anaerobic digesters from China - AD_SCU001_MetaG | ecosystem: Engineered > Bioreactor > Anaerobic > Digestate | place...
GGAGGGGAGTCCCCGTTAATGCTTTCAGAAGAAGCAAAGTTTGCCAATTTAAAATCTCAAGCCTACTGGAATCTTAGATCATTGTTTGAGAAGGGCGAGATTAGGATCCAGAAGGTCCCGAACTTTAAGAAACTCGTATCAGAGCTCTCTACGATAAAATATGATTTTGATTCCAAGGGAAAGATCATCGTGAAGAGGGAAAAGGACAAGAAGTCGCCTGACTTTGCAGATGCGCTTAGCCTATGCTGCTTTGGGCCCTATCTTTCGGCACAAAAATTAGGGGTTGCGCTTGTCGACATCTGGTGAGATTAAGGCCGGAAAGAACTCCAAATACACTGACCAGCAAATAAGAAAGTGCATTGAGTATTTACAAAAAGGGCACAGCGAGAGATACGTGGCCTTAAAATTAGGGCCGGACTGGACTAGGGAGAATGTTCGATATTATAAGAGGAGATATATGAAAAGAAGAGAAATAAAATAAATTTATTTTTATCTAATCGTTTTCCTTTTGGAGATTCTTCTTGATTATACTCCAAATTTTATCCACAGGTTCAAATTTGAATTCACCTGGTTGGCTTTTATGGATTTTAAAGTTACCCGTAGCAGTAGAGGCAATGACTTGAACGGAGTCAGGACATAGATTAACACGGTTGCATGTTGGATAGTTGGTAAGTTTAACCATTTCCACTTTAATTTTGTAATCTCCTGCTGGGGCAGTTTCGGCCATTTTAACCGTGAACCATGTAGTTGCGTCATAGTTATTGGGATATGTGGTAATGTGCCCATTGGTATCATAATACCCATAATAACCGACCAGTTTACCATTAACAAGGGTAAAAGTGTTGTTAATGTTATACCCATCGCCGCCTTCAAGCTGTGTTTTTGGAAATGCTTTATTTATGTTAGTAATTGTGAAGATTTCTGCCCTAGTTGTGCCTTGAGGAAATTGGCCCAAAGGGCCCTCCATGGTAATTCTGAAGATAACATTGGGGTAACTAGTGCCTGTGACAGGATTTATTGTCCTGCAACTTACGTTAAATTCCGTTATGCGGTCCACTATTTTTGGATTATCAAGAGTCATTGTAGGGGGGTCTGCCATAGCGGAACTGGCAGGATTTACAACAGCTAGTATAGATGCGATTAGTATCATTCCTATAATTACAGAGTTTATTTTCTTCAAATAAATCACCTCACTTCTTGTAGTCAATACTATTATACATTTCCCATTTATAAGGATATGGAAAAAAATAGGGAAAATAGGGAAAATTAATTTTTTTCCCTTTTCTTAGGGATAAAGTATAAGTCCATATTAGTTCCAATAGAATCAGGTGATGCAAACGGCAGCAATAGTTGAAATGAACGGGAAGAAGTTTGTTGAAGGAAATGAGATAATAGCCGCTTGGAAGAGTGAAACAGGCTGGCACTGGTTTGCAACTGAAGTTTCCGAAATCAGGAGAGTAGAGGACGAGACAGGCGGCTCAATAATTAATGGCAAGCCAGAAAACGACATAATATACTATGGCCTAGTTTTAGGGCCAACAGAGGAGTGGGGCTACTTCTCGGCAAGAGAACTGGAAATGGACCAAAGGGTAGAAAAATTATTTTAATTTTTTATAATGTTCTATTTGTAATATTATAGTTTTCTGTTACATATGTTTTCATGTCTGTAAAAAAGAATTCTACAGTTTTTTTGTAATCCTTCACTCTGAATATTTCTTCCCAATAATTTTTAATTGGAGACTCTCTTTCAATTCCGTATGATGCCTCAATCTCGACCTCTCCTGTTTTAGAAATTTCAAGATAAGGCAGTATAACTGCATCAATCTCCTTAATGTTGAAGACTTCACTAGCAATCGTGCAACAGTCCTTGTAGTAGCTATCCTCATTTGAAGATAATGGCGAAAAGTCTCCGCTTACAAGAGAGATGACGCAGACCCCATTTTCCTTGGAATAGATGACCTTGTCTATCTTAAGTTCGATTTTATCCTTCAAGAGTGCATATGTTCTTGCAACTACCTCGGCAGGATCGGCTTCAGGATGCCCGACCAATGTTTCATCATTTGTCTGTATTTCATTTTTAGGAGAAGTAGATAAACAGGCACTTAATACTAAAACAGCAATTGGTATTAGAAACACGATATATTTTCTTGATGACATTTGATAGCCTCAGATATTTTGTTAAATTGATAAAAACTTTATATATAAATTTTTAGATAAAATTATATTAAATCATGTATTCATAGTTTGATGGGACATCCTCGAATCGTTTCCATTCGTACCACGAAGAAAGATTCAAAATATTGGCCCAATCGTTGATTCTTTTTAGATCTCCGTCAAAGTTGTTTTTATATTTGTCCATAATCTCGATAAGTAATCTGCCTTTATCCTCAAATTCAAAATCATCATAGCTGCCTAGTAACTCAAATTTTGTCTTTTTGGCTAGGACATTAAAATAAGCGTAGTTCATTGAATGTGAAGCTTCATAGATTTTAGAAGGTGTTATTTTTCTAACATCTTCAATCAATCCCCCTAAAGCTTCCTGCAGCTGGGATTGAAAAGAGATTTTCTGAAATTCTCTTAATCCAGGATATTCATTATAGATCCAATCTTCGATTTTTAGATCAACTGGCTGATTTGTAAGTTGCATTACTAGCCCCTTGAAAAGCATTTCAATTAACTTCTCAACCTTTGATTTAGGCATGACTTTGGATATGGAATCAATATCATTTGCTATCTCGTTGATAGCAGTCTCAGAACTCTTGGAAGATATAAAAGGGATTAATCTTTCTGAAGGATCGGATTTGAATATTCTTATGATGTGGCCGCATTCATGGGCTATAATGTGATTGATGCTTTGGCTTGCGCCCTCTTTGTAGTATACAATATGATTCTCCATATCATTTCTGGCCATCTTAAGCTTTGCATGTGATGTTATTTCCTTGTTTGGTATAAATTTGAATCTTTTCTCTGTAAGGCTCTCCACCTTTTCTAGGATCTCCTTTGTTTCAGGGATAAGTTCCAAGCTCATGAAATCATAACTCGCAAAATCCAATAATGTACTGTTTATGTTAATTATTTCTTTTAAGCTTATTTAAGAAAATATGAAAAGAAATACTTTTTACCTATTTCCCTATTTTTTTTCCATATTCTTATATATGGGGAAAAATATACTTATTGCATGTATAATTATAAATTCTTTATTAGATCTATTCTTGTTATTACTTTCTTATTATTGATTATTTCTCCCGGGTGTACACTTTGGACTAAAGCGAATTATAAAGAGTCTGGAAGAGAAGGTTTTGATGAACTAAAAAAAATAGAAGAAGCGCCCGAAAAATATCAATATGATTTAGATATTGAATCTAAAACTAAGACTGATTATAACACAGAATTGTTTTCAATTATCGAAGAACATTACATAAAAGCCAATCGAACATTTAGTAAAATGAAAGAACATGCCACAACAAACGATGAAAAAGAATTAGCAAGTAGCTTGATTAAATATACTTATTACAATGGATTACGTGTTCCAAAATTAAGGGATTTACTTATTTATTTATCCAAAAATAATGTATCCGATGAGAATGCCTACCTTCATCCTGAAGCCCTAATGTTAGCAAGAGATATAAAATCATACCAAAATTCAGCAAATCTTGAATTGGAAAAGGCCAAAGAAATCTTGGGCAGGATGCCCGAATACCAAAAGGATTTTGCCTATCTATATGAATTGGAAAGTATATTTGAATTGGAAACTGGGCAGGACAAAAAAGATAAGCCTTCCCCAATACAAGAGACAAACGCCAATATAATTTCGGATGAGATTTTTGTATATCTTTTATCTGCTTTTATAATTATTATATTTATAATAATACCCTCTGGGATAGCTTACTATTTAGTCAGGAAAAAAAGCAATAGAGAAGAAAAATTCTTAAACTCTGCTTTAATGGGGGTAGGATTTTTCATAATATGTATTGGAATGCTACTTATATTTTCGAGTGGTATGAACATTTCTTTTTTAACCGGTGGAATTATAATCTTACTATTCGGAATTTTGTTATTAATCTTATATATATTATATTATAAAGACATTCCTTTAAACCTTAAGAAAAGAAATAAATCAAATGCGAAAACAAATGATTCCAAGTTGGAAATAAATCTCGATAAAAAAGATAAGTCTCTTGAATATCTAAAAAGTTTTGACAAACTAACTGAAAAAGAGATAGTTGTATTTCTCTATCTTAAAAACAATCAAAATATTTCCAAAGATAAATTAAATGAAATGTTTGGCGAAGAAATAATTAATTCTCTTATCGCCAAGGGCCACTTTACTGAGGAGAATGTTGATCAAGACTAAACATTTCTATACGCACAAATTATCTTAGATACGCTATTCGACAATTCATATAAACTCTTTACCCAGTCTAAATACTCTTTGATTGTCTTTTCTTGCAAAAATTAATCCCTACGGCACAGTCATTTCTGGCCTTAAAAATAGAGTTGCATTACTGGAGAAGGAGCTTTCTATAGTTGGGCAGGACGGCAACCTCTACTTAAAGGAAACATCCGAGCCGAAGTTCCCAACGATATCTAAGGAGAAGATCCTGAAATACTGTGATCATTCCCCGCTTGTCCAGCCAATCCACAACGCAATAATACGTGAGGTCACAAACGCCGGATGGTCGATCAAGCCCCTTTTCAACTCTAAGTGCAGCAAATGCGGGAAAGAGTATGATAGACCTGAAGATGTTAGTTGTGATTGCGGGGGGAAAATATTAAGGCCAGAATTAGAGCAAAAAAACAAGCTCCAGTCCTTCATAGACAATCCTCATCCAGATATAGATCTTTATTCAATCATAAGATCCGCCCTCAAATGGGAGCTTTGTATTGATGACTATTATCTATCCCTTTCTTACATAAGGCAGAACGACAGGGGAAAGTATTTCATAATGGAGGCGCCCCAGGCACTCTATGTTGAGAATCCTCTTTTGATTGGGAAGGTTAAGCGTGGCGATTCTGATTGGTCGTACTTCTGCCCCATCTGCAATCTGCTTAATGAAGAATATTTATCAGATTCAAAGGGGAAGTGCCCCAAGCATAAAATAGAGCTATGGGAGACGGCATACGTACTATATTCTGGGAGCAGGATAAGAAGGCGCTACTCCAAAAGAGAGATAATAGAGGGCCACTTCAATAGGAGACTCCCTGATGAATACGGCACTCCAATAATCCAGGCATGCATAAATCAGATAGAAGCGGCCCTAAATCTAGACCTCCTGAATCGTGACACTTTTGAGAAGGGCACCCTCGCAAAGATATTCGCCTTCGAGGGCTATACGCAGGACGAAGTGGCTTCTTTAGAGCAGGCAATAGCATCGATGGCCGAAAAAAGAAAAAGCATAGGTTCAAAGCTATTCAATCTTTTCCTGGGAAACTCGAAAGGCAAGATAGAGATCCATGATGTGCTTTCTGATCCCTCAAAACTCCAGGCTCTGGAGTGGCACCGCTACTATCGTGACATGCTCCTCTCAAATTACGGAGTGACCCCAGTCTTTGCAGGTACAGTTGAGAGCGGAAAGGCTGGGAACAACCCGATGCTGCAGATTGACGTGATGGCGAACACCACAAAGGCATGGATGAGGACAATCTCTGAGCCCATAAACACTATTCTGCTTTCAGCTCTTGGAATAACGGATTGGTACTTTGATTTTGATGAGATAGAGCGTGAAGACAAGAAAGAGTCGGCATTGATCCAAAAGCTAAGGGCCGAAACAGTCGCCATCTACAGAAGCTCCGGTCTTGAGATTGAGATAGAAGACGATGGCACCATTAATCCGATCATAACAAAAGAAACAAAGCCAAAAGAGCCCATCCCGCAGATAGAAAAACAGAAAGATCCTCTAGACAAATTGTTCGATGATTTTGAAGATGCACTCTTCCATATTTCAAGGGATTATGAGAGCGGCCTGCTTCAAACTCTGGAAAACAGTTCAAAAGATAGGGCCAATCTTGATAATGAAATAACTCCAGCCGTATCAGACGTTACACTAAAGCTAGGCGCCGAGCTTAGGGCCAATATTCATCTTATTTTTAATCATGCTTACCTAAATACAATTTCTAAATACGCAAAAATAATCTCAAAAGATGATATCAATCCAAACATACTGAAATACCGGAAGGAGTATTTTGAGAGTTACGTCTCGCCCTTCTTCGATAAGTGGGAGGATAGGGAAAAGGAGAACATATTCAAGATTATCGAGGAAGAAATTCTAAAAGGCTACAACTGGCAGACAGTCAGAAAAAGATTGTCAGAGGATTATTTCGAAAGAAGGGATTCTTACTACTGGCGGATGGTGGCAAGGACCGAAGGAACGAGAGCGTTCAGCTTCGCATCAGAGCGGGCGGCAAAGGATCTTGGTGCCACCGAGAAGAGATTCATTTTTACTGAAGATGGCCTTGCATGTGTTAGCTGTGTCCAGGCCTCAAAAGAGGGATGGCTTCCCATTGATTCAGAAACCTCATTTGGCAATCCACCGCTTCATCCGAACTGCAGGTGCTACTATGAGTTCCGGATAGGGCCAGTTACCAAAAGGTGGGATGATGTGCCAGCTGAGAAGAGGAAAGACTTCACCGAAGAGATGCAGGATGCTCTATGGGAATACTCCTCCACTTCCTATTACATAAACACGATATTGAGGCACCCCTTGGATTATCTAAAGAGGATATCCTACAAGCTTCAGATAGAGCGTGCACTGAAAGCGATTGAAACAATGAAAAAGATATTCAATTTAGAAGGAAGCAAAATCAACGAAGAAGGTGTTCTTCTTTGGAGGGGCCTTGATGAAGCTGACATATTAGATCATATCCTTGATCCAAATGATCCTGAGCTAAAGGATATTTTCGATGACAAGGGATTTTCAAGCACAAGCAAGGATAGCGACATTGCCCTTGCTTTTGGTTATCATTACATGCAGGTAAGCGAAGGCCATATAACAATGCTTAAAATCCACGTCCCTTACGGAACAAGGGTGATTTATATTGGAAATTCATATGAGTACGCCCAGGAGGAAGTCATACTGCAAAACGGATCAATTTTCCGCATAAATAACACTTCTTTCAGGGATCTTACAGAGTCTGAAAAAGAACTACTGTACAATGAAGGCATGGACCCAGAAAGACAAAAAAATATAAAGGTCAAAATCTATGATGTGGACTACCTAGGTGATGCAAATATCAGAGCTTAAGAAGGATGATCCGGGCAGGAGATTTGTCGCAGGAGAATTTGTAACACGTGGCATAAATCTATGCAAGATGTGCGTCCATTACAGAAATGACAAAAAGTGTGAAGCATTTCCGGACGGTATACCCCATGAGATATGGATCCTCAAGGTATTGCACAAAAAGCCATATCCCGGCGACAATGGAATAACTTACAAGCCGCTTCCAGAATATGACAGCTCTATTGAAAACATAAACGCTACATATGATAAATATTTCTCTTGATATAAAGGCAGAACCTTTGAAATCAGTTCTAAAAAAGGCCCCGTTTGAAGTTGACAGGATTGTTTCTGAGGAGATAGCTAACTGGGCACTCAGGACTTCTAATCTTGCAAAATCCAGATCACCAGTTAGAACTGGAAATCTAAGGCAGTCCATAACGCCGGCAAGAACAACTGATTCTGCAAGCGTTTCCGCCCTTGTCATGTATGCAAAGTTTGTCGAGCCCCCTCCTCTTGGAGTTCCGATGAAGCGGAAGATGACGAGAACTATGTTTCTATACAACTCCGCCATGGAGGAACTTGACGTGACTGTTCTAAAGATTAATGATAGAATCAAAGAGCTAATGGAAGTTTAGATCATGGAAGACTCATTCAGATTTCAGGGCGAGTTCTTCAAGGTGAACGGCGAGGAGGACTTCTTCATATTCGGCCCGGCATCGGCAGAGATGCTGGATAGCCAGGGGGACGTCATAAGGATTGACGCTGTGAAGAAGGCACTACCAGAACTTTTGAAGCGTGCAAGGGTCACCGTCGACCACAAGGACCAGATAGTAGGCGAGATTATCGAGTCCTTTGAGAAAAAAGGCCTTATTTACAAGACAGAGGTAAGGCCACCAAACGACGATGAGCTCTCAAAATTTTCTAGCCTTGAGAAGGAGAAGGAGGCCCTATTCGTCTTAGCAAAGGTCTGGGACGATACGGAATACTGCAGGGAGGTAAGAAAAGCCATAGAGAAGGGCGACTACAGATCATATTCTATTTCTGGTAACGTCCTAAACTCTAGGCCTTGCAGCTCAAGCGAGGGCTGCACAAGAATCGTATCTGACCTAAATCTATCTGCAGTCACCATCTGCCGCTCAGGTGCAAACCCAGCGGCGCAGTTTGACATCTTAAAAGAGGAAAAAGAGATGCCGGAAGAAGTTACAAATGCCGAGGAGAAGGGGCCTGAGTTTCTCACCCGCTCCGACTTTGAGGCATACAGGAACGACCTTGAAAAGAGGCTTGAGCCACTTTCAAGAATAGATGAGATCCTTGGAATTCTTAAGGCCAAGGAGAACGACACTGGCCCTAAATTAGAGCTCGAAAAAATCAGGGAGGAGATAAAGAAAGAGATCCTCTCAGAGTTCAGGCCGGTCCAAAAGTCAGAGGGAGTCTCTCAAAAGGAAATCTCAACTGACGACATAGTATCAATGCTATCCGAGAAGAGGATCTAATGACAGCTCCATTTTTCAAAAGCTACGAGGACATGCTGGACTACTACTACTGGCAGCCGCTGAAGAGATCAGGGGTCGACCCGAAGGTATTCCAGAAGTATAACAGGGCAAGCGACATCGCAGAGGAGATAGATCTTTCAAAGTCTGATGCTCCAGTGCTCACATCAACTACAGGGGTAAAAAACGTCCTTTTCGGGGCAACGCTTTACTCCCAGATAGTCACTGAATCAAACGCATTTGCACTACTCCCAAAGAGGCCTTGGTCAAAGTCAGGTTACAGGGCACTAACTGCTGCAGGTCTAACAACTGGCGGTCACATAACAGAGGACGGGGCAATACCTGAGACAAAGAAGCCAACGTTTGCAGAGATAACTGTGACACCACATACCGTAGCAAGGGCCACAAACATTTCTGAGATGGAAAGGCTTCTCGAGCAGAAGGATGACACCATAAAATGGGCTGATGTCGTTTCATATACTGCCGATGAGTTCAGGAACACTTTGAACAGGAACATATTGGCCGATGCAGATGGTGCAGCAACAGATGGCAGCATAATAACTCCACTTGACAGGATCATCTCTTCCTATTCTGAGTTAGCAGAAACAGAGCTCACCACAAACGAGGGGGACGTCTACGGCCTTGACAGGGACGCTGAAGCTTCATGGACAGATGCTAATGTTTCGCATGGCGGATCATCTGGAACTGAGACTGACCGGACCCTAACGCTTTCCATGATAGATGACGTCATAGCAGAGTGCGAGCCCTACTGGGACAGCGGAGGTAGGAAGAATAAGGCCATCTTGACAGGTTATGACACCGCCAAGCGTATAGCCCAGCTTGAAAGGCCCAAAGAGGTCTACACACCCGACGCCTACATCGAGTTCACTGTGAACGGGATAAAGGTCAGGGGAAAGGAAGCTGGCATACCAGTTGCAACATTTGACGGCATCCCGATTTTAAGGAGCAACAACGTCCCGAAGGACACCATATCCAGAATTTACATCCTGGATCTCGATCATGTCTCTCTGGAAATGCTTAAACCAATTACTTACGTTGAGACAAGCGATCCTTTCATCCAGAACAAGTTCGGGACAGAGGGCGTATTCTCCTGGATTGGGGAGATATGGTGCGACCGCTTCAAGGCCCAGGGAAAGATCAGGGGTCTGAAATAGGCCCTATTTTTATTTTAGGCGATTACCATGGCTAAGGTTAGATACGATGGACCCGAGACCTACTACACCGTCCAGGGCACAACTGGCATAGTCTACCAGTTTACCGGGAGGGACAAGGTCTCAGAGGTAAGGAATCCAGAGGACATAGAGATGCTAAAGGGAAAGGGCGGATTTACGGTGATAGAAGGAATCGAGCTTGGCAATATCAAGAAGGTGAAGTGATGGCATTTTCTAGCGTGATAAAGGGGTACGGCAAGAGCGGGGACAAGGCAACTACATGGGGAACTTTCACAAACGGAGTTTCAGACACAGGTGGCGACATAAACACTGGGCTTGTCATTTGCGAGTCACTTTCACTTGAGTTCACAGGCTCTGCCGTAGTGGCAGATGCTGCCGCAATAAATGAGTCGTTTCCATGCGCAGGAAATGCCGTAACGATAGTAACAACTGCAGACGCTGACGGCATCTGGCGGGCCGTAGGCTACTAAAGGTGGCTTAATGGAACCCGCCGATCACGACATCTTGATAGAGATAAAGACCGACCTCTCCTGGATAAAGAAGAAGCTAAACGACCAGTGCGAGTCATACAAGGAACACGAGGATAGGTTAAGCTCTCTTGAGACCTGGAAGGACAGGGCAGCTGGGGCGATCACCATAGTTGAGTTTGCAGTTGGCGGCGGGATAATCTTCTCAATAATTTCAATACTGTTGTGGCTTGCGAGGCCCTAAAATGGATGCACTTTCGATTGTATATTCTGGCGAATCTGATGCGGCCATCTGGATTGAGAATTCAATTCTCACTTTGAGCCTTGATACTGAAACTGAATTTGATATTACTGGCAGCTCTTTGGAAGATCTAGCGCTGGCCCTAAATTTAGTGGAGGGCATAACGGCTGTTTTGATAGCTGACGGGGATATCCAAGCATCAGATCTAAACGAGATATCAAGCGAATACTCTGCCGACATAAAGTCCAGGCCCTATTTTTTAGGCCACGGGAACTACTCAAATCCTAAGAAAGTCTCTGAAGTTTCCCACAAAAATGCTGAAGAGATACGAAACTCTTGGCTTGACGAGGCCGATGCACTGATAGAATCACTGACCGGCCTTAATTTTAGGGCCAGATCATTAGAGGGTGTCTCGATTGACATAAGGGCAAGAGACATTTTCTCAAACGAGGATTACGGAGACTACCGCCGTGCAAATGGACTTTATTTTAGGCAGTTTGCACCGATAACTTCAATTGAAGCACTTGCAATAGACGGAGTTTCTGTAACGCCCTCAAAAGCCATAGTGGATTATGACAGGATTATTCTCTCTTCAAGCGCTGAAGTCTCCTCATGGCAAATCGGAAAATCCAAGGCTACAGTATCCCTCACATACGGCTATGCAAAAGGCTCAAGGGAGTCTGTTTTGGCATCGGAGTTTGCAACGCTCTACACCTGCAACATGCTCTTTGAGTCCGACCTAAGGCTGAGACAGAAGGCAGGTGCCACAAAGATAACGCATGCATCAGTCGTCTTTGAAAATGACACGATCCCAGAAGAGGCCATCTCGAGAAAGGAGATTGAGCTTAGGATGAAGCTAATCTTAGAGCATCTGCCAAAGAAGATGAGGAGTGTTTTAGGATGAGCTTTGAACCGATCTCATTTCTCGCAAACGTTGAAAGAATCTTCAGCACAGCCACTGGACTTTCTGATGTAAAGAGTTGGACAAGGCCTACAAAGCTCTCAACCTCCCTTGAAACTCCTGAAGTTGCAATCGAGATTATAGCGGGCAGCATGGACTCAATATCGCTGTCTTACCCCAACAGGCAGATTGAGTTTTATGTCCGATTTGTGATCTTTGAAGAGCAGACATCAAACGCATCTAAGATTGGGACAATCTATTCAGGGATCATCGATGCGGTGAGAAGCAATCCAGACCTAAAAACAAAATCCGGATCTGCAACTTGCGATTATTTTGGAACATTTTATGGCAGAAATATCAGCTTTGATCTGGCCGCAACTGAAAGAAATGGTGTTTCTGTAAATGCAATGAAAATCGACGTACCATGTCTGGTACGGGACATCTAGGTGAAAATCATGGCTTATACAAAAGGAGACGTTTTTGTAAAAAAGGAAAGCACGTGGGGAGTTGGTGTTGATCCAACTTCACCCACAAGCGGAATAGATGAGATATTGGGCCTGGACTCTGAATATGAGTACGGCCTTGAAAATCAGATAACTGCTGTAAATCCGGCCGCAATGGCATACCCTTCAGAGATATCATACCACACTGCAAAGGCAAGGGGGAAGATAGATTTCGTATATAACGGGGCACTGCCGTTTGCGCTGATGCTCGGAGGGATTTCAAATTCAGATCCCCTAGAAGATGAATCGCCTTACACATGGACGATAACGCCCTCAGGCACTCCAATTCCTTTCACAACTTCTTGCCTCATGAAAGGGACAAATGACAAGATAGCGCAGATTCTTGGGTGCTACGCAAAGAGCCTATCATTTAAGATGGGACTAAACGAGCCGGCATCTGGAACTCTCGACATTGTTGGAAAGGACCTGGATTTAAACAATCCTTTCACTGCCCCAACAACAGTCGCAGTTGATGACTCAAAAGCATGGAAGCCCCATGAGTTCACATATTCTATAGGTGCAATATCGGGCATCACATACATAACGGATCTAGAATTTTCAATCTCAAGAGGCATTGATGTAGGACACGGCCTTGCTGCAAGATCCCCCTCGACAGCATACTCCGGAAAGTTTGAGGCAATAAATGGATCAATAACAGCTTACATCCCAGACTCAATAACTGCAAACGAAATAGAGCAGCTGGTGCTTGGCGGGACCTCTACAAATGAAGCACTTGCTGCAAAGGATATTGTAATTGACAAGGGCTATGCAGACGAGGCATCAGATTCTCTAAAGATAACTCTTTCAAACTGCATCTTTTCAGACTACAGCGCAGTATTCCCCCTTGACACAAAGATGAGCTACAAGTTTTCATTCTCTGGCACATCCGCAGAAGTTTTTTGGGAGGCACCTTTTGCAAAGACCAACTGGTGAGGCGATCATATGGCGATAGTTGAAAAATCATACTTTCTGCATGAGCGGGATGAAAAAGGGGAGCTGAAAGCAATCATTATCGAGATTGAGCATGGCAAGGATGCCAAGGTCATACCAATCCCTGAGGGCGAAATAGCACTTTTGTCAGATCCTCAAAAAGGATACGATATTCTATCAGCACATATTGTTGAGCCAAAGCTTTCCTCTGATGAAATCAAAAAGTTTGGGAAGACAAAGGCAATTGCGCAACTAGTCCAAAAGCTCCTTGATATCAGTGACATAAAAGAATCCTTTCGTTCTGAGCCTGGAAACAAAGGCAAGGCTCCTTGAGGAGCAGGTGCTGCACCAGCTTGGATATAAGGTTTGGGAAATACCAAGACTCACAATCCTTGAAAAAAGGAGGCTTGTGAGGGGCTATATTTTGTACCAGAATCCGGAAGACACCCAGGAAGAAAAGAGAATTCAGGCCGAAGAGCTTATCAAAAAGAGAAAAGAGCATGCAAGAGCAAAATGTCAAGATAACTGTAACTGCTGAAGACAGGGCATCAGGCCCTATAAAAAATGTTGAGTCGGCGCTTGGCGGCCTTGAGAAGGGCACATCCAAAGCCGGCGGGGCAATGTATTCTTTGGGCCATGCGGCAGAGGTAGCTGTGGGAACGATGGCAACTGCCATAACGACCTACGGCATTGCCGCAGTACAAAACTTGAATCGTGAGATGGTAAAGCTCTCTTTAGAGCAATCAAAGTTTCAGTCACAGACAGGAAATCTTTTGAAAAATGCAGGAATACAGTCCTACTCAAAGCAGATTGAAAAGGTGATAGGCCAGCATTCTGAACTGACATCCATCGACGACATCTCAATTCGGAAAAGCTTCAACAATCTGATAGCCGTAACAAAGGATTATGACCGGTCGCTAAAGCTCTTGTTAGCAGCGGAAGACTATGCAGCAGCAGAGGGTATGGATCTAGAGACTGCAACAAAGCAAGTTGCAATGGCTCTTAGTGGGAGCACATCAACGCTCGAACAGAACGGTGTCGTCCTTGATTCAGTCAGCATGAAATCAATGTCGGCAGCACAAAAGATGGACTACCTGGCAAAGCAGATGGAAAAATCTTTTGGCGGAAGTGCAGAGGCGCTCAGGAACTCAACTGCAGGGATATTTGCCAATTTTCAAAATCAGGTCCAAAATCTAAAGACGCTTTTTGGAGATGAGCTGACCGGGGCAATAGCGCCAACATTAGAAAACATTGCAAACAAGATTTCAGAGATGATAAACTCCGGGGAAATCCAACCGCTTGTAGATGCGTTTGGGAATCTTTTAGAACATTCGATAAGCTTTGGTTCTGAACTTGGCAACATTATCATGAAGCTCGCTGGCGTTACTTCTTCTGAAGAGGCGATCACAAAACTGGCCGATGCTTTTGACAGGGTATCATATATTTTGGGCATAATTGAAGATGCGCTTTCCAGGATAAGTGTCATTATCAAGGATTTACACCTTGACAAGATTATAGATCTTGGACTTAGGGCAACAAATCCCGGGGGCATGGCCATTTGGGATTATGCGGGACAACAAGTGCAGTATGAAAAGGCCGGAGCTTATACCTCTTATGAGGCGGCTGCTAGGGGGCAGTGGGTTAGCCCTGGGGCTGTAAGTCCAAACACACTTCCAATAGAATCAGAAAATGCCGCAGATGCATTGGGACGCTTGCGAGAGATAGAGCGTGCTGAAAATGAAAACAAGGAAAAGACAAAGCAAAACAGTCTTGAAATCACAAACAACACAAATGCGGTGCAGCTTGCAAATGAATATCTGGCTATTTTGAGGGGCAGCACAAGCAAAACTGCAGGGGAAGTTGATCAGTTGGGCCAAACTGCTGGCGGTGCAGTCAACTACATGAACAGCGCAATGAACATTGTCAGGCAGATGTTGAATCCTTCCGGAGGGGGCGGCAGCGGCTGCAGGACTTTTGGATCTTCTGAAAGAGTTCAAGCTGGAAGCGATATAGTCTATGAAGGCCCCGAAAGGGGGAATGCAGTCGTTACAAATTCTTTTTCAAGCGGCGGCGTAACTTACGAGACAATCCGCAATAGCTCCGGTGGTGCTCTCGTCGGTTACATGAACACAGCAACTGGAGAAATCTCAAAAAGAGTAAACGATGCTTTGATTACAAAAAAAGGCGAAGTTGTGCAGTTCCACAAGGATGACAATATTCTGGCGTTCAAGGATGGATCAAAGCTCCAGGGAAAAAGCATGGTCGTGAACAATACCTTCAATATTTCAGGAAGTGGCGACCCAGACAAGATCGCCGATGAAATCCTGAAGCGAATCAATAGAATCACCAGGGTGGGATTCTAGAATGGAAGCAAAAAGCAAGACGGAATATCTCGTGACATGGGTAGTCAGAGATAAAGACGGCAACATAAAAGAGATGGGAAATGACTACCCGAAAATAGAAAAAACGGAGAGTTGAATCTTATGGCAACACTCGTGAACAAAGGCCTTGAAATGAAGGCCAAACTCTTGAATGGTGTATCTACTGCCCCATTCACATATATCGCACTAGGCTCTGGAACAACAGCAGAGGCAAACGACCAAACAGCATTAGTCACAGAAATTACAACTAACGGCGGAGCAAGGGCGGCTGCCACTTGCGAATATGAGGCTGACTACAAGGCAAAGTGGACAAAGACCTTTTCCTTTACAGGAAGCTTATCCGTCAACGAAGTTGGAATTTTCAACGATGACGGGGATCCTGCAGGGGACATGCTGATGAGGCACAAGTTCTCAGCGACAAAGGCTGTTGAAGGCGGCGACTCTCTGCAGATCATTATCAAAGAGACTGAATCCAGGGCATAAATCTATTTTTTTTTATTTTTTTAAAATTGGGTAAAGTGATAGACTGGCCGGATACGACTACAGTTTTTCAGGTGTGAATAAAAAGCAAGAGGTAATTGAAAAAAGGACTCTTACTTCAAAAACATTTCAAATTGCGCCAGGAAAGTTCAGAAAGATCTATCACGAAAAGCCCATCCATTATGAAGATGACAATCACAATCTAAGAACTATTGATATAACGATCCGTGAAGAAAAAGACAAATTCATAATGGACAAGCACAAATTTTCTGTTGGATTTAGAAAAGACAGAAAGAAAGAAAAATATTTTGGCTTCCGAAAAGGGTATGATCAGCAATACGAAGCAAGTATCGCTAAGATCATACTGAATGGGGAAGAAGTTACTTTTGATAGATTTACCAAAATTGTGCGGGTAAATGATTACGAACTGAAGCACGTCATTTCTGATGGCATCTGGATCCACAACAGGGTCCATGAGCGCTATGTCCAGGAATCTATTGTGGTGGATACCGAAAAGATCCATTTGAAAGATGTTGAAGTCTGGTATGAGCTGCATCTGAAGGGACTCCATCCGAAGGGGAAAAAGGCAGAAACATTTACTTTTGAACTGGATACAAAAGAAAAAATCTGGATACCCAGGCCCAGGATGTGGGTAGAAAATCTTGATTACTTCTCGCAACCTTTGAAGCACAAGATCGTAAAAAAAGAAGGCAGAATTTTCTATGTCAAGTACTTTGATGATAAGGCCAAAAATTGGGCGTGGATGGTCCAAAAATACGGCCTTCTCGGTCCCGGCAATGAAAAACTGAAAGGCAAAAAAACAATATATATCGATTCTACAACTTATTATTCCACTTCTGCAGACGGGGATATAAAAGGAACATACAGCACGTCTTGGAGCACGGCACGCACAAGTGGTGCCACAGTTTATGACACCGCCACAGCCATAGTTGTCAGCACGAGCAAATCCTTTGATAAGCAGCTTCTAGGCTATGCATACACGATAAGAAGGGGATTTCTATACTTTGATACTTCAGATATCCCAGACGGCGCAACAATCGATACAGCCGCTCTTTCTGTTTATGTCTATTCAACTAGCAATGGTGCCACGCTTTGCGCATTGAAAGGGACACAGGCAGCTTCACTTACAACAAGCGATTTCACAGCGTATAGCGGGAGCTCTTATGGCACTATAGCTACAAGCACCAACGGCTACAAAACAATCGACCTTGACGCAACTGGCAAATCAGACGTTTCAACAACAGGCACAACAAAATACTGCTTGATGGAATACACCTATGATTATGCAGATAGTCCGCCCAGCCTGACTACTGCTTATACCGGATATATCTATTCGTCTGAGTATTCTGGGACAAGCTATGACCCAAAGCTTGTGATAGAATATACCGAGGCTTCTGGAGAGGAATATGAAGAAACAGTTACTTATACTGGAAATGCTGCAGTTGCGGTGACCGCAGCCGGAGTAGCTCGAGCAGCAACAATAACTTATACTTCAAACGGTGCAGTTTCTTGCACTTATGGCTTGATATATTCTGAGACTATAGCTCTCACAGGATATGGATCAATAGTTATACAAGATATTGATACCGATATTGAAACAATACTTATCGCCAGCAAAGGCAGTGTTTCTTGTGAAGAACAAGTGGGGTATAATTCATTAGCTGAACTTACAGGGACAGGTGCAGTAACAATTGCGGCAACAGCAGCATACAGCCAAACAATCACTTACCAAAGCTATGCGGCAGTTGAAGTTGCAACTGTTACTGATTATATTTGTAATATTAACTATACCAGCTTGGGCGCTGTCGTTTCCCAGGACAAAGACACTGATATTGAACTTATCACATTTTCAGGTTATGGATCATCTGCCGTTTCTGCAATTTCCAGCTTGGCCTTATCTGTAACTTTTGATGGGGCCGGAACAACTGAAGCTTTAGGGCATAAACAGTTGGTCAGTATTTCAAACATCACCGGCGCAGCAACTTTTGAAATAGGCGCAATCTTAGGGAAAGTAGTTGAAGTCGCATTTGGCGGCGCTGGATCAGTTACAATACAAGATATTGACATTGATCTTGAGATAATATCATTTGGGGCCCAAAGTGAAATACAAATCGCAGCAGCCACAAATTACTCATCTCTCGTAAACTACACAAGCATTGCTTCAATAGTCGCTTATGACGTAGAGACTGATATTGAACTGATCACATTTACCAGTGCCGGTGCATTTGGAGTATGGGATTATTCGGGGTCCACGGCAGTGGTAGAATACCAAAGCAATGCAGCAATTGAAATTACAACAGTCACGGATTATATTTATGGTATCAATTACACAAGCACCGCTTCAATAGTCACAAATGATATAGACACTGATATTGAACTTATCACTTTTATCGGTGCCGGGTCAGTTGAAATAAGCCGGACAACAGATTATACTTATAGCGCCTTTTTGAATGCGGCATCTTCAGTTGAACTATCTGCAATCGGGAATTATTTTTCTAATATAATCACGACAGGATTGTCCTTTGTCACCTTAACAGGGCATATGAATAAGTATGATCTTCTTGAAGTTTCTTCTCAAGCTGCAGTAGAGATAATCACGACAACAGATTATACTTATAGCGCTTTATTGAGTGCAGCTTCCTCAGTTACAATTCAGGACATTGATTATGATATCGAACTAATCCTTTTCTCTGGCCATGGATTAATCCAGATCCAGGATCTTGAGCTAATAGATTATATCTCAAAAGCTAAAATAATTGTTTATACTTTATGGACCCCTCCCGATATTATAATGCTCGGTGCCGGTTCCCTAGAGTTAGCCGCAAACACAGATTACATAATAAGCGCTACATATGCTGCAAATGGATCTCTTTTGCTCCAGGACATCGATTCAGACACTGACCTGATAGAGATTGCCGGCATGGGATCAATCACAGCAGAGATAAAAACAGATTTCAAAAAAACACTAAACATTATCGGGATAGGGGATCTTACATTCAACGGCATCACCTCATATATCATCAGTGAAGCAATAACAAGTGATGCGCAAATGGATATTCAATTGAATACTTCATTTGTGGGGGAAAACGAAGCAGCTGGCGCCAGTACCATGGAAGTTGCAACTGCATGCGTCTATCACTCATTAATAGAAGTAGATTCTCATAGTTCCATAATTATCCAGGATGTTGATACAGATATTGAGATACTCACTTTTGAATCCAAAGGAGCATTTCAGTTCACTGAGGTTGAATCAATAAATTATTCTTCTTATGGCGCCTTATCAATAAAATCTGAAACATCCGGAGCGACACCACTTTTTTGGGCCATAATTGTGGGACAGGCTGGCGATGTTGAAATAGATCTTTCAGCCTTAAACATAATTGAATATGCAAGATTCACTGACGAGAAAGGAAAAAGATCGGATTACTTTGAAATCAGTTTATACAATGATAACGGGGCGTTATCCGAAACATTTGAGGTGGGGAATGAAGTATTCTTCTATGTCGATGAAAATGATCCGCCGGTCACAAAGATCTTCCATGGCCTTATCACCTCAGTTGAGTTTGAGCTGGACGAGTACAGGAGCAATCGCATAATACTTTCTGGCGAAGACTATGGGTCAATTAGGGCCGGCCAAACAACTATATCAGGCGCCGAAACTTATAACAACAAAACTGCCGATGAAATAGTTTCAGATATTATTTCTAGGTATTGCCCTGAAATAACAACAACTAATCTTGAAACTTTTGCGGAAGCAATTCCATCCATGACCTTTGCATGGGAGTATGTTGGCCAGGCAATTGATAAAGTTGCTAGCCTTGTGGGTGCTGACTTTTACATTGATGAAAATGACGATTTGAACTTCTACGATGCGGCGGATCTATCAGCAGACCACGTTATATCAAGTGGGGAAATCATAAGCGCTAAGATCAAGCGAGATGCAATGAAATACTTTGACAGGGTGTATGTTGTCGGCGGCAAACAGGGATTTTTGGATTTCAGCCAGTCCACAACTACAACAGAAGTTTCTCTGCACGATAAATCCTATGCCTCGACATTTACGCCCTCAAAATCAAATATACTGTTCCTGGACGTTTATGTCAAAAAGGTAGGAAATCCTCTTGATGATATGATCTTCACAATCGTAGAAGATAACGGCGGAAATCCAACTGGAAGCATTATCGGCTTTGGATCAATCCCTCAAGAAGATATTTCCACTGACGGCGGCTGGGTAAAAACAACGCTTGTTGATTGTCAGCTTGACATATCAAAAACAAACTGGATCGTTTTCAATATTATTGGCACGGCAACAGACACTTACAAAGTTGTGCATAATAACACAACGACAAGCGGCCATAAATACAAAACTCTTGCTGGATCATGGACCGCAGCAACTGGGAAGCTGGCCTTCAAGACTTACTATGGGGTGCAGATTGTAAAAAGCGCCACAACAGAAACAATGATGTTTGAATACCATACAGATATCCCAATTATAGATCTGACCATCCAGGAGGCAGACACTGCATTGACTTTGGCGCAGCAAAAGGCAATAGAATATGCGCTAAAAAATGCATCCCGACTCGTGATAAATCCCCCCGGGAAAAGATTGAAGGCGGGCCAGGTTATTGAGTTTACTTCCCTTCCTGGAATGCCAACGCTTGAAGATCAAACAATACTGTCGGTAACTTACGAGATAAAAGAGCGGCAGATTTCAACAGTCACCTTGACATGCACAGCTGCAGATGACTTTTACTCCGCATTTGCAAACTTGTTTTCCGAGCTTAGAAGGCTGAAAGTCAAAAATATCCTGGAATCACAGGAGCAGACAACAGATTATAAAGAGACAACTGAAACACCTGCAGTCGTATTATCAGAAAATATTTTTGAGACGGCAACAGATTATGAGACCGAATATGATGACAATGAAGCGAGATGGGACGTGAGCGATTGGACATAATAGAACTAGTGAGGGGGGATAAAAATCCTTACCTTGGAAAATTCAAGATTGTAGAATATGATCTTGAAAGAGACAAGGTCATTGGAGGGTCATGGCAGAAGAATCTGATCACAAACAAACTAAAAGCTGCACTTGCAGATGTGCTGACAGGAGATTATGATGCAAATAAACATGTTCTAGGAAAGTTAGCGGTGGGTACTGGAAGCTCGGCAGTTGCAGCAACAGATCTGGCCCTAACAACACAGTTAGGATCATTAAAATCTTATGTCCCCGGGAGCTTGCATAACAATACCTATTCAAATAAATCTGAGGCAACTTATTATTTTGATTACACGGAAGCTGATTATTATGGCACATGGGCGGAGCTTGGACTTTATGCTGCCAATCAGACAGACCTTCTTACTCACTCATTGATCTCTCCAACAAAAACTTTCAGCAACACAAAAACAATGACTGTTTATTACGTTATAGAATTTTAAAGGTATATTCATGACATTTACAAAAAAGGTATCGGCAGGGGCAAAAATCACCTCGGCTGATTTCAGGCAGTATTTCGGGGATTTCTTTCCTGAAGGCAAAAAGACAGGATTTACAGTTTCAGTTGACAGTGGCCTTAATCTTAGCGTTTCTGCTGGAACTGCATATGTAAAGGATGCGGCCGGGGGCATGTTTCAAGTTGTTTCAGATGCTGCAGAATCTTTGACAGCAACAGCAAATAGCACAAACTATGTTTATCTGCATTCTGACAACGGCGCTAACTGGCTCACAATCTCAACTTCCGTAACTTTGCCGGATGATGCGATGCTACTTGCGACAGTTGTTGCGGGGGCTAGTTCAATCTCTTCAATTACAAACGTTATTTCGGGATTACCCTCGTTTGTACCGCCTGGAGTTATTGTGGCTTGGAGTGGGGTATTAACAAGCATCCCATCAGGATGGCTTCTTTGCGATGGAAACAACGGGACGCCTAATCTAATTGACCGCTTCCTTCAGGGCATAACGACTTCTTCAACAAATCCTGGGACAACTGGCGGTAGCCATACAAAGACTGTAGCAGGGTCTTGGACTTTTGCAGGGGACACCACCACAAGAGTTGCAGGATTTACAATTGATATTAGGCCAAAATATTATGAAGTGGCATGGATTATGAAAGCATGAGAGAATATTATTGTGTTAGATGCGGGGTAGTTTTGGCAAGGCCGATTGAGAGGACTGCTAGCTATTGCTATGATCAGAAGACCGAGGGAACTTTTTTAGTTTGTAAGAAGTGCAAGAGAAAGAGAGACAGGGTTATCTGGTAATTTATTACTATTTTTATATATAGTCTATTTAATCTTAAAATCTTTCAGTGCAAGCTCAATATCATCAAGTTTTATTGTTTTTCTTTTAGCATGAGTCGAATAGTCTTTTGCCTTTCTTGTTATCTGCCTTGCATATTCTTCAAGTGCCAAGGCCAAAGCTATGCATGCATCTTCAGAAACTCTCTCTATCCCCTCTCCCCTAATCAATCTCCCAACTGCAGCCAAAGCAAGATCTTCGGGTTCTTTTATAATAAACCCCCCAAATTACCAAATCTTAATCAGAGCTATTAAAAATAAATACTATTTAAAACTAACTAAAAATAGCATAAATATGATATATTAATTATAATAAGAGAAGAATCTACCTTAAATTTAGCTTGTTAGATAATTAGAAATAGTATTTCGCCTAGGCTGAATTACAGACTATTTGACCACCTAGGCAATCTACCCGCTTAATTTCGATTTATAAATTTAATTGTTGAATAGTCCAGGGCTGTTCTGCCAAAAGAAAGTAATGGCGCCCTGGACAATAGCTAATTATTATTTTACCTTTATAAAAATTATTATCAAAATTAACTAATATATGCCAGTATAAAAATAAGTTCCATTTTTATAGATATATTTTACTTCCTTATTTTCTCTTAATAATTTCAAGGATTTTACAATGGCTCTTTCTCCAAGTCCTGGACAATTTTTTGATATATTCTTTGCAGTTAGAGGTTTTTCATTTGAAGCGTTGTTTTTTATGTACTCGTAGCAAAAACGTTGCGACATAAATAAAAAAAATTGTTACTCTTAAAAAAGATTACTATTCATTTTTCATGAAAGAATCTAAGTCAGATTGATGATTTTTAATATTTATATTATCTTTATTTGTTAGAGAGTTTATATAATCATTTGGTGTCATAAACAATAGTCTCAAATAATTAATTAGTTCTTCATCTGATAAATCAAAAATAAAATCGCCTGGATTTTTTCCTTTTATTGATGATTTAACAGTTTGAAATTTCAATGCTGTACGTTTTAAAATTTCCCATATTTTTTCTCCATTACCTATTACCTCTTCTAGTTTCTCTGCATCTTCATTTTTCGGAACTGAACCTCCAAAATCAGTTCTAAACCAATGGCCTACTGTGTGGAGATAATTATCAGGAAAAACTTCCAATAAATCCTTAATTTTAAAGTCTTTACTCTCTCGTATTATCGATAGTATTTTCGCAATTGTTGGTTGATCCATCCTATATAATCTCATTTTAGCAAAATAGTCGCCTTCCATGATTTTTCTAGCACCTGGAGAAGCGCCCCAGTTAACCCTTTTTACATCTGCAAATTTACTTGACGTTTTTTTCTTATTCTCAAATGAATTTATTTCAATAATTTTTCCAATGGGGCTATATATAGATTTTAGATTTTCTAATTCTATCTCAATTTGTTCTGGCTCTATAATCGTTGGTATAGAGTCCTTGCCATTCAATAGTTCCTTTTTACAATTTGGGCATTTTGTCTTTGAAATAGGATTAAATATTTCTTTTAGAGTAGTATGGCAAAAAGGACATAAGAATTTCAAACCTTCCATTAAAAATTCGTCTTCCCCTGGGTGTATCACAAATTCTATAGAAGCTTTTCCATTCCATTGAACACATACTATTTTAGGGAACCCGTCTTCATAATTTTTTAGTATTTCAACAATAGTTCCCTCTTTAGTTTCTTTAGAAAAACTACTTTTGACCTTCATTCCAATAAATTTAATTTTATCCCAGTCAAATTCATTTTTCATTAAAGGATCAACTCTTATCCTATCAATATAAAATTTATACGGAACTATGGTGCTATCATTAGCAAATACAAAAATAGGATACCATTTGAAGTTATTGGAAATAATAATCATATTTCTTAAAACATAGTTATACCCATATATCCTGTTGGCATAATACAGGGCTTCTAGATCCCAATTCTTAACACCAAAAAAGTATAGGGCGTCCTTTCGGTGGTATTTCTTGAAATTGTCACCTGTAATGCCATTAAATGCAGCAATTAATTCTTTTGAAGTATTTGCAATGAATACTTCTCCATAAATATTGTTGATTATCTCATTAATTTCAGTATAAGAAGGATAGTCATTTGTGAGGGATTTCCATTTATATTCTATATGGTTTACTGGAACAATTTTTTGTATATCAACCCGCTCTTGGATAATCTTGACAAATTCTTCACTCATTTCGATCATTATAGAATATATTTCTAAAGGATTAAGATTGTTGTTTCTCAACTTTTTAACAGCATAAGCAGTAGTTCCAGTACCTCCGAAAGGATCTAGTACAATATCCTCCTTTTTTAGATTAATTTTTTTTAATAATTCATCAACTAGTTTCTCTGGGAATACTGCGGTGTGTTTCCATTTGGAAGGCTGTAATGGAATACTAAGAACATTATTTTCTTTTTTATAGATATTATGTTTATTCTTGGATAGAACTATTACAGGCTCATAAGTATTTGCAAATCTGTCCTTCACAGATGAGGGCATATGATTTGGTTTATACCACATAATAATATCTTCAACTATCCAACCATCTTTTTGCATGTGATAAGCAAGTCTATAAGGTATTAAAAGTAAGTTCGACTTTCCATACTTGTTAAAATATTTGTCGCCAACATTTAAGAAAAATATACCGTCATCTCTTAGTTTCTCTCTTAGTTTGCTAAAAACTGAAACTAGCTTCCCAATATATTCCTCTGAAGTCTTTTCTGAACCAATTTGGCCCTCAAATTCATAATCTCTTTGGGCCCAATAGGGTGGTGAAGTTATAGCAACTGCAATTGAATTATCCTCAAGAGAAGTTAGACATGCATAAACATCTCCATGTAAGATTGTATCCTCTGGCATAAGCATTACCTTTTGATTATTGGGTATCAGTATTAAAAATATATAAGATTTAAAGGTTGTCCTAAGTGTTATTGTATTAACAAAGAGGTCTTATGACCTCTCCAACTTTTACTCTTTTTCCTATTATCCCTCTATTTTTGAATAATGAAATATTATAAAATCGTGGCGTTGATGGAAAATGAGAAAATCTTTTAGGGTTACCTTCTATATCCTCAAACCTTAGATATATACCATTATTCTTGATACCAATTCTGCAGTCAACAGGGTAATTTGGATTTGATTCATCATATCCCCCTTTACCATTAAAAAAGAATCTGTCGAATTTATTGCCTTGAACTCCATTTGGAACATTTACTATATATAAGATTATATCAAAGTATTTGCTGCTGAGAGTATTCAAGGGATCAGTGAAAAAAGGGGAAGGATATGCCAAATAATTTAATCCTACTGCAAAACAGGTAACAGTTACATACTTCTTATTTTCTATTAATGTAATCTGAGGTAACACACTATGTTTTTTAGCCATTAGAGGATCTGGATGCTCAGTTTTTGCTTTTTTTAGCAATGGGGGTTCATATGATATTTGATTCCATTTTGCTTCAAATAGCCCTACTTCGTCCTCTACTAAAGAATCTCCAAGATTTCCTAAGGCATTCAAACTCTTAGAATCGACAAGTAATAATCCGCCGTCATAGTTCTCATTAATCTCAAAGTCTAGATCTAAGATCTCAGCTATTTTAGTATAAGAATTATTAGTTAGTACGACCGCATAATCTGAGGAATTTGGAGAATAGTATATACTATATTCAATTTCATTCTCAACAAACCATTTAGTCATATTTTCATTGACAAATCTTTCGATAGCTACTTTATATAATGGTGAGGAGGCGAGTCTCCATCTTAATTCCTTTTCTTTTTCTCGATCCAATGAAGAATTGATGCAAGATTCAAGAACATCTCTCAAATCATAATCATATAAGGTCCGTGCCCTGCCACTTCCCTGCCTTGAAAGAAACTGAAACATTTCATCAAAATGAATATTTTTGATATTTTTTGTGAACTCATTATATTTATTCCCTAAAACTTTCTCAACTAGTTTAAATGAGATATATTCGTACTGTTCCATTTGGTACACCGATTTATCGAACTGACAAAAGAATATAGAGTTATCGGTATAAAACTAAAGTATATCATTGCGACCAGTAATAAATTCTTTTGTAATGGGACTTTCATTGTCTAAAATATATCCTTCGTTAAAATAAATGAATTTAACTCGGTGAGGTGAACATGGGGTACATTTTTTTATTTTTTCAAAATACGGATTCCTTGAATATACATATCTAAAAGATTCATTTTTCAACTTTCCAGCTTTTGCTATATTATTACCATAAATATTGAATAATTGGCCATTTGGAATACTAATTAAAAGTACAGCTAAAGTAGAATAATTATTATCTGGATCATATATCGTTTGTATGGCATAAGTTAGACAAGGATATTCAAAATAAGAATAAGGTAAATTTGGAATTGTTTTAATCATAGTTCTTTTTGTGTAGGATTCAGTTGCACAATAGCTAGTCTGGTTTTTGCTAACAGGACATAAACCTTTATAATCTTGAGTTCTGCTATTTACTCTTGCCGTTTTAATTTCAATATGCACATATGCATTATTTGTCTTATAGAATAAGTCAGACCCAATAGGGCAAGAATTTGGTTCCCATTCTTCTACCATATAATGTGAAAAAATTCTTTCGGCGCCTTTTGCAATGTCTGAAGTTATTTTCTGTTCTGATTGATTAGCAAATTTCTCTTTCCAATATATTGTTATTTTGTCTCGTGACATAATCCCTTTAATTACTGGATTTATGTTTATATATAATTGATTATAAATAATATTCAAATATTTTTCTTCCAATCTTTCTAAGTCTAAATCAGATATAAAAATAAAATCACCCAATAAACTTATCTAGTTTATAATTATTTGATGTTGATTTATTTAAAATAAATTTTTTTGTCATAACTTCTCCTTTAGTGAGTACCATTACTTGAAATTCATTTTCCGTTTCTGGCATATAGAAAAATCTTTTAGGCATTTCCTCTAAATTTTTGAATACTAAATATTCTTCTTTTGAACTTTTAATGTATATCCTAGAATCAAAAGGATATTTTTGATCAAGGGTCTTATCGTACCCATTTTTGACCCCTCCAAAGAATTCATCATAGAATCGATCTTTTAATATTCCGTTTGGCACTGAAATCACGCAAAAAACAAATGAAAAGTAACTGGTATCTAGGGTATCAAGATCATCTTTAAAAAAAGTGGAGCCTTTGGGTAGGTAAGACAGGCAACTAACAAAATTAGTAACAGTATAATATTTTGAACTATTGATTGATATAAATTGGGGCAAAACTTCATGTTTTTTATGTTTGAATTCATCATCATATTTTCTCAAAGCATCTTCCAACTTTTTAGGTATGTAGGATATTTGATTCCAGTTGGCAGTGCATTGACCTAATTCTCTTTTTTCCCTACCTGAAGCTTCGGCCTTTACAAGCCTATCATTAAGATTAAGTAAAGCGGATACACTTTTAGCATCGACATGCATCACAATGCCATTATAATCTGAATCTGGCAAAGTAATATCAAGATCTAGTAGTTTTATTAATTTTAGAATATCTTCTTTTTCTATAATTATGGCAAAATCTGATGCATTTGGGGAGTAATAGTGTTTATATCCAATATTGTTTTTAAGCAAGTATTTAGTTATGCTATCGTAGACAAGGTGTTCTGTGGCTTTTGAAAAAAAAGGAGCACTTGCAATTTTCCATCTAAGTTCATATTTTAATCTATCAGCTTCGCTAGAATATTTAGAGACGTCTTTGCCAAGTCTAAGTTTTTGGTAATATCTAACTACTTCGTGGGTCTTATACTCGAAGTTTTTATTTTCTCCCTCTTCTTTAGATCCGCCTCTTCCCGTTTCCTGTTTAGAAACAAATCTCAATAATTCATCAAAATTATATTTTTTCACTTCCTCTAGAAAAGTATTTATTTCTTGATTAATAGCAGCTTCAAGCAATTTAAGAGAAATATACTCGTATTCTTCCATCCGAACTATTTAATTATTCCTTATTTAAGAAGTTTACTCAAAAAATCCTGATAATAGAAAGACATATTAATTTTTTATTACTCATAGGGGCAATCATGAAAACTGAGTATAAAGAATCCATTGATCACTTAAAATCAAGGGATCCAGTCTTATCAAAGATAATTGATGACATAGGGGAATGTTTACTCTCAAAGAATAATAACTATTTTAGTTCTTTGGTAAGGATAATAATCCATCAGCAACTATCTATAAGGGTTGCAAATACAATATACAAAAGGTTTTTGGAAGTAATTAATAATAATCCCTCCCCAGAGGCCATATTGGAGATTTCAATAGATCGATTCAAAGAAGCTGGAATATCTGAAAGAAAAATTGAGTACATACTCGGATTGTCTATGCACTTCTTAACGTATAGAGTCGATGACGAATTTTTTAATAATTTATCGAATCAAGAGATCATTGAATACTTGACAAAAATAAAAGGATTGGGTAGGTGGTCAGCCGAGATGTTTTTAATTTTTTCAATGAATAGGCTTGATGTTTTACCCTTGGATGATATAGGATTTCTTAGAGCCTTGGAGAGATCATATGGGATAAAAAATATATCTAAAGAACAAATTTATAGTATAACTTCAAAATGGGGCCCATATAGTACTATTGCTGTTTGGTACCTATGGCAATCATCTAATAAAATGATTGTTCAATTATAAATTTTATATATTTGATTTTATTTTTTAATTCCTTTATTATCGTATCCTTCCTTATCATAGCCATCCTTGTCAAAGCCGTTATATCCATATCTTGTCCCGTTTCTGTGAAGGCCGTTTCTGTCAAATCCTTTTTTGTCGTACCCGTCCTTGTCAAAGCCGTCTTTATCCCTGCCAAACCTATCAAAGCCATTTCTGTTATACCCTTCTTTATCAAATCCCTTGTCATCGTAGCCATTTTGATCAATATTTTGAAAGTTAAATTTTCTGCCTGTGTATCTATGGATGCCTTGTTTATTGAATCCATTTCTATCAAAACCCGCTTTGGAGTATCCTGCTTTGTTATAACCGTCTCTATCAAATCCATGTTTATCGTAGCCTTTTTCATCATAGCCATACTTGTCAAAGCCGTCTTTAGTGAAGCCACTGCTATCAAAAACTTTTGTATCACTTATAAGATCTAAATAAACATTACATATAGGGCATTTTTCAAGTTCCATGACAAATTTAATCCCGCAGCTTGGGCATTGCTTTCCTAAAATATCAGACATATTAAATCATTCTCTTAATAAGTGGATGGGAGTAATATGAATATAAGTATATCCTAGTCTACTATGTCTCTATATCGAAAATCTATTTTAATTTTAACTATAAATGATTCCATAAATCGGGAGAACTATACTTATTTAAATGTACCATATAATCTAATGTGGGAGCCAATTAGAATAATTTCTCAATGGGTACAAAAATTATTTTTGGCCCCCCCATGAAAATAGTAAATTACTTTATAACTTATTTAATTCTACTAAAGAAAATATTATCATATTAATTAACTAGACAATAAATATTTATATTGAATATTATATTATAATGCATGTCTAAATTTGAATTTACACCTGAGCAAATAGAAATTCTACAATCTTATAAAAATAATAGTCTTAATACAGAAAAAGTCAAAAATTTGAGACCTATACAAGATGAAGCGCAAAATGAATGCAAAAAGATTTTGCATGACATAGAATTCATCAATGAAAAAGATATGGACTCGGATACTTTCTTTCATCTATTTAAAAAAATGAGGATTCTAGTTTCTAACAGGAATTTGTCAAATCTATTGTACCGAGACAATATAAAAGAGTTCAATTCACATCTTAGATATTTAATACACGGGGATGAACAATTATTCCCTGAAAGGATAGATAATTTCCTTAGATTGAAAGGCATGGGGGTCCACACATTATCACATTTTTTAACTGCTTCTGACAACTTCAAATATCCAATTATTACGGCACAAAATAAAGAAGCAATGAATATAAGTTCCGAACAAGATGAGGCAGCGAGAGAAGATGCCTTAAGTATGTTTAATGTTTCCGCGGATAATAAGTATTTTGACAGAACAATAGAGTATTTGAGAGATTTTATTATTTTTCAATCAGCTAAAGAACTATTGAACTTAGAAAATTATTACCTGTTGTCTGATATTCTTTGGTATGGTTATGATGAAGAAGACGGTGGCCCAGAAGAAGCATTAAAAGCTTATGGCTCAATTTCAATTGAAAATGATTTAAGGGATTTCCTGTCAATGAATCCTTCGGCCATTGAGAAAGGATTCACTGACGTAAGGAAAGAGTACGATACAAAAGAAGTTGGGAGGATAGACCTCCTTTGCAAGGACAACAGGGGAAATCAAGTCGTAATTGAGCTCAAGAAAGGCCGGAAAAACGATGAAGTGGTGGGCCAGATATTAAGGTATATAGGCTGGGTGAAGAAAAATTATGGCTCTAAAGTGAGGGGAATAATAATAGTAAACGAGCCAGATGAAAGACTTCAGTATGCTGTGGATGCGATAAATAACCTGGTAGAATTAAAATACTATGTGGTGGATTTCAAAATAAAAGACAAATACTGAATTTTCTTTATTTAATAAATCCTAAATCATTATAGAGGTAAAGTTAAGATATGTTCTGGTGAAAATGCACCTAATAGAAAACTCAATCCCAATAACAAAGGAAAACATAGACAAGGTCTTAGAGTTCATGCCGTATTTTGAAAACAAAGACAATATATTCTTTACTGTAGTGGATTGCTGGGTGGAGGATTCAGCAGAAGTTATCAATTTTCTGCATACGCTCTACAAGGAAAATTTTACCACCAGTTATGTAGGCCGTAAAGGAGAGCGTAGAGATGGGAATCATATATCTTTATTACTTAATAGAGCGATTCCCTTGTCAGAAGCTAATATACTGGACATTAGGGCTTTATTCAAAAAGATCTTAGCAGGAGATAGGCTTACTATGGGCGGGGGCTTTATTGCCGCCTCAATTGAGAATGGATTAGTCCTTGACATATTAAAAAGATTAAAGGAAATAAGGGATGAGATGGACTAGGTGTTAAGATGAAAATCGATTGGATTGTCACAGATTCAGATATTTCAAAAGTTAAGGCATTTTACGAAATGCATAAAGATAATCCTTTAGTGTTAAATCGAATTAAAAGGAATATTAATGGAAATATCCCTGAAGTCACGAAAGAGATATTTTGGAAGGAAATGATCACATGTCTTCTATCAACTCAGCAAAGATCTGGCCCAAGTAGCCCAATTACAAAATTCGTTTGCACCAAACCTTTTCTCTTGGATTATTCAATATGTAGCCACCAGCATGACCTAAAAAGGTTCATTGAAAAAACAATTACTGATTTTGGGGGTATCCGCCGGGGTAAATCAATTTCGGAGGAAGCATCGCTTAACTATAACTGGCTTAATAACGGTGGATGGGAAGAGATATTTAGAATTATTGGAGACTTAAAAAAAAGGCCTTCAAAGGAAACAGAACTTGAATGCGTCGATGTCTTGATAGATAATTTGAGGGGCTTTGGGCCGAAGCAATCACGAAATCTGCTTCTAGGTCTTGGATTGACAAGATATGAAGTGCCCATAGACAGCAGAATTACAAAGTGGCTTAAGGAATTTGGTTTTCCAATAGCATTATCGGCTGCAACATTGGCAGACAGGAATTATTTTAACTTTGTTTCTGAAGGATTTCAACAAATATGTAATGCATGCGGTATATCACCATGCGTTCTTGACGCAGCAATATTCTCAAGTTTTGATACCGAGAAATGGTCCGATGAAAACATGTAGGGTGAGCATCTTTAGTCATTATAATGATAAATACAAATTCCCTAGGATTAGCCCTTAATATTGCCAAGCCCAGAATTGATTAGGTCCGGGATTATGGCTACACACACTCCTATATACCCCTTACCTGGGCCTTTTATTTTTCAGTTAACAATAAATAGTATTATCCCAACTAATTTTCTTTCACTCTTTCTTATTGCATACTTAATTGTCTTTAGTTTAATTTGCCAATTGCTATGATACGTATGGAAGAATAATCCGTTCTCCAAAAAAGTGCTTCAGTAATTACTATCCTATTAAATAATCTTTCCTTTTAAATTTTTTAAAATTTTGGTAGCCCTTTCTTTATCCACAAAATCAAAATTTATATATTCTTTTTTCTCATCTGAAATATCATCGTCAAATTCAAATAATATTTTTTCCTTCCAAATAGGTATTTTATGATTAAACCTGCCAACTAAAATTAAATCTGGTATATTTTCCCCAAACTCACAATCTTTATTTCTATGCTTACAATAAAGACAAATTTCTACCATCGCATTCATTTTAATCCCTGTTTATTGTCTATATTAATATTTATAATTTTTTATCTTACAATTATATAACCCTATTGAAGATATTTTTTCAGTTAACAATAAATAGTATTAACATTTCAAATTATGCATGGGGTGCATTTCTGAAGCTATATGCAAGGACTGTGGCACAAGATATTCAATTCAAACAGGCGGTGGATTCACTAATCATGACCTGCACTGCGACAAATGCGGCAAGGGAAAAACCGTGTACTTTTATGAACTACGTGAAGCCCCCTCAAAATACAGATCATTCGAAGAGTATGCTGGAAAATGCGAGTGTGGAGGAAACTATACTATGGATGCTCCCCCAAGGTGTCCCAACTGCAAGTCTACTAATTTTGAATATGATCATACTAAAGATCTCATGTACGATTGAAAAAGAATTAAATTAACCCTCTTGATTTCCCTTTCAATCTTTTCTTATTGCAAATGCTCTAATTAAAATTAATTCAGTTCTGTTTCCAAAAAAGATAATTATCTTCAAAATAATAATTGCACTGAAATCTTAATACCATAAAATGCCTTGTAAATGCCTTTAATCATAAGTTACCAAATTGTTATGGAGGCGTATAGCTGATATTGTCAAAGTCTTTACGCCCCTTCTAAAAGGTGCATCATACATGGCCTATGAGGAAATAAAACAGGAAATATGCAGCAAGCACGGGATCTCGATTAACGAGCTCTCCCGTCTTGTTGACCTAAAAAAAGATGAAAAGGGGGTGACAGAAGAAAGTGCATTAGTTCTAGTAAAACTAGATCTAGAAAAGAAAAATTCTATTCTAAAAAAGCCCAGCCAGTCCTTTGTAGACAGCGTAAATGCTGAGGAGTATCTTGTAGATTACGCTAAGAAGCATCATCCGGATGATCCGGATTGGTACAAGAAGGCGATAGAAAAGGAGTACAAGGGCGGAAGATACGGCATCGAAGAAGAGGATGCTATTAGGCTTGCGGCAATGTCTTACGGTTGGAAGCCTGATGGGGAAAATTCCGATGGCAATTTGTGGCAGGAGCTTGACAATCTTTCGGAGAAGTCATTGGCTCAAAAGATCAGAAACGGTCGAATAGAAAGGCTCACTGCAAGGGTCAATAAATTGAGTACCGAAAGGCCTTATTCTTGGGAGCATAAGTATAGGGCTAAGTCCAGAGGCGTGGAGCTCACCGACGGTAAATTCAGCATCTGGCTAAACTGCTACGACACTTCGATGTATAAAACTGATTCAGGAAAAGTTGTTCCAGCAAATCCAATGCTAGAGCGCATAAGGACTTTGGAAAGCAAGTCTCCGCTGGTAGGGCTAACAGTCACAGTGACCAACATAGAGACGGGGCGCAACAGGAAGGGCTATATCAATCTATCTACCGGGCCTGAATCAGAGTTCCTCGTTTCATCAGAAGAGTATACAGAAATGAAGATTGAGGCAGAACCTGTAGGCGCTGATGCGTAGTGTCTGTACCATCAATTTTCCCGCCCAGCCGTCAGGCTAGGCTAGTAGGAGTAAAGGGTGAGATGGCCTTCATGCAGCACTGCAAGGATAAGGGGTTGAAAGCAAGGCTAACAAGAAACAGGATGCAGCGCTGGGATGTCACCGTCCAGGGCATGAGGGTAGACGTCAAGACTATGAGGACGTGCTTTCCAATCAGCAGCGACTATAACGTGGACCTTTCTAGTGCCCAGGCTTCACTTGAAAACGATATCTACGCCTTTGTATTCTACAATGAGAAAAAGCGAAGATTCACAATTGCAGGAGCTTTGCCAAGGGAGGAATATCTGAAGAAGGCAGTTCTCAAAAGAGAAGGGGAAAAGGAGAGGCAGGGGAACTTCACCTACTCCTGCGACACCTTTGTGATCAAGGTCTCAGAACTTCTGCCAATAGAAAAGATCGTGAAATGCAGGGTGGTGCCTTGATTTCATACTTACAGAAAGAGCGAATTTACTTACACTTTTGCACTTTTGTAAGTAAATCAATACAAAAATTACTTACAGCGACACTTACAAGACCCCCCTTTTTTGGCCTTTTTTACTTACAGGTTACTTACAAAGTGCCATTTTTAGGGCCAGTTTTACTTACAAAAAAAATGAAAATAAGGGGGGTGTAGTATGGGAAAAAGCCAGTTAAGGTACGGAAAACGGCTCATACAAGCATGGCTCCCTGAAGATCTTTTGGAAAAGGCTTACGCTGTTTCATCGAAGGGATTTACAGATACAATAACTGAGGCCTTAAAACAGTATATAGAAATGAACAAATCAGAGCTTGAATTGGCTAAAGACAAATATGAAAGCGCTATTTTGGAAGCAACAAGATTAAAAGCAGAAATTGATGAATTGACAAAGAAAAATCTAAAAGAAACAAAAAAAGAGATTGATAAAGAGATTGTCCCTAAAAATAAGACTGAAGAAAAGCAATTATCTGAAATAGAGAAACAGAAACTCTGGGAATTTACAGTATGGCCTATAATCAAGAAGAAGATATCCGAGGCCGGAATTGATAATGTCCTAAACGATCAGAGAGTCTTGGACAACTTCTCAAATGGTCTTTGTATTTCCACTGGAGAACTAAAAGAAAAGATCTGCACTGAAGCGGGTGTAGTGTAGTGTAGTGTAGTATGTAGTATAGTAGTAAGTAAGTAGTAAGTAAGGAGGAAAAATTTTGGCAAAAAGTATCGATGTTTTAGAAAAGGGGCATGAAGATACACTGCCCATGCTTACAAGGGAGGAGCTGTACACATTTAGTATCATCGAGCTTTCAGAGATGATCATGTCCATTGAGCATGCTATTAGCTACACCGAGGGGTACAGATTCTTGCTTTTGTGTTTTGGCAATGAAGGATCATCGGATAAAGCCAAGACGATCATGAAAGGATTGGAGGACTACCTGTTTCTGGTCAAGGACGTCTACCGGTTCAAGGTCAATGAAAAGAAGAGAAAAGAGAATTTCTTTATGGGAGAAATTTGTTAGAGGAGAAAACATGGAAAATAACATTCCTGAGTCAAAGATGAGGGCTGTAAGATTTTATTTGGAAAACAAGGAGTTCTTGGAAGAGATGTGCATTATAGGAGATCCTTATATCAAGGCCATGGCAATGACGATAATAGTTTCAGCTAAAAAAATTCTAAACAATAATTAATTTTATTTTTTTAATTTAGAAAAAACATTCATTCTAACTTAATAAATTAATCAAAAAAGAAAATTACACAGTTTGTCGCTTATCTAGATTATGTGAAGACTCGGGCTTGTTTAGACTTAACGAAACAATCAAATCCAAGGAGACAAATGAAAAGAAAATAGCTTTCTTTTCATTCCTTCAAACATGGTGTTTGATTAAAGATTTGACCATGACCAGAGCGTAGGCCTTAATGGACACAAAGCATAGATAACAAGTTTTGACGCCTGTTATATAGAGGCCAAGTAACCTAATAAGGAATTACTTCAGCATTAGGCTAGTGAAGTTTCGACCTGTGTAATATTACAATACTTTTTAGCTTATATAACTCTTTCGGTTATTTATTATGTACAAGATATTTATTTATATTTAAAATATATGAAATAGATATTATATGGCTGTATTGTCTTTAGACACTTATTCAGTATAATAAGCTTATAGATTACATTCTATTGATATAACAGGAGTAATCTATATTTTATTCGGAATTCTTCCTGTAAAGGGATATAATGTCGTTTTATTTTAGTGAACTATTTAGGAACTTTTTTTTTGTATTTTTATAAAAAAATATTATATTTAATCCTACAATAATCTTATTCTGACTCTTCTGGATGATCCAGAGTTCGCTGACTGGCTTTATCCAGAGCCCTATTATTCATGTAGCAATCTGTGCAGAGCACGTTGCCCCTGATAGTTTCCTTTCCGCAGATTGGACATTTTCCCATTAAATCCCTCTTTCATTCCCGTTTAAAACTCTTTAGCATCTATTCACAAGTTTTACATTATCATTTACATAATTAATTATTTTTAATTTTAAGCTTTCTAGATTTAATATATTAAAATTAGGAGAGAAACAATACCGCATTAATTTTAGTAAAAAGTGCGGGGGAAGGGATTCGAACCCTCGAAGACCTGCGTCACCGGATCTTAAGTCCGGCGCCTTAGACCATGCTCGGCAACCCCCGCCTAGAAAAATATCTAAGCCTATCTCTTATAAAATTACCTGATAATATAAATCTTTAGGCAGTTCGTGTTGACGCATTTGTAGCCGTCTCTCATTTTGCCATCTTTGTCATGGACTGTAACTCTTCTTATTACAGATCCACAAACTTTGCAATTTCTTTCTCCAAAGTTGATATAGTCGTATTCCTCATCGTCTTCTTTATCATCAAACTTGACATCTTCACCTGAAATTTCTCTGTTTATTATATCCAACTCTCTTTCTAGTTTTGTATCCTTGATTCCAGGCAAATGTTTCTCTTCACTCACTTCATCTTCGGGTTTCAAACTTAAAATTTTGGCAAGTGCTGAAAAAGTTGCATAATTATTATATTCGATGACCATATAGGATCCATCTGGGGCAGTATCAAATGATAGTATTGCATAATCTGCTTCAATCTCATTTCTCAAGTAATCCTTGATTTTTTTAATAAACGACCTATCATTTCCCTCTAAATCTTGATTCAATAGGAGATCTTCATTGATGTAAATTTCTCTACCAGCAGTATAATATTCGATATCTACCTTATTTAGGGTCATAAGTACCTTCTTAATTCCTTCTTCAACTGTATAAGGCAGAGCTTCAACTTTTCTCATAATTATACTACCATTTATTAGAATTTAAGGTTTTCAATCATTTGTTCTGCATCAGAATTTTTAATAAGATCAAATAAGGTCTTTTTAAGATTTGTAACTGTATCATAATTTTCCATTTCTTTTGGATAGATCCATTCAAAAGCGTCGTGTTCCCAGTCTATGTTTATTTCTTTTCCCTTAAATAGGAAGAGGAATGGATTAATCGACCATATGGTATCATTTACAACATCATTGACATCGAAAGGAGTTCCACTCTTTAGGAGTTCTAAGTGTTTTTTATCAACACCTGTTTCCTCTTTTATCTCTCTTAAAGCGGCATCAAGGCTGTTTTCTTCTTCAATGAATCCAGAAACACCTGCCCATTTGCCTCTAAAAGTGCCAACCTTATCGCTTCTTTTAAGAAGGAGGACCTTCCCATCCTTAAATAAAAATGAAGTAACAATCTCTTTTCTTTTCATAAAAGAAATAAATAAAGTATATTAAAAAAGTATCTAAAAAACTGGGGCAAAAGAATGAATTTATTGCTTTCTAGCTTTTCTTTTCATTCTTCTCATTTTCTTCTTAACGTGTCTCCAGCGCATTCTGCCTTTCTTTTTCCATTTTCGTGGCCTTTTGCCCATTATATCCCTCAATGATTTTTATTTTTTCATCGTTATTTCAATAGTACTAACTGCTCTCTGTTCTACCTGCTCTGTTCCAATCTTTATATCGGTAATTTTAGCATCGGGAACAAATCTGCTTTTTACGATTTCTGCAGTATCCACAGCAGTAGATATACTTCTTCCCCTAGCTTTTATGGTTATCTCATTCTCACCTGCATTAAATCCAGTGACTATAGCAAGAACATACGCCATTGCCTTTTTCTTTCCTACGAGTACATCCATAATATCTCCCTCTATCAACGCTCATTGAAAAACGCTAGAGAACTAGCATGAAAAAGTTTCGTTGCCTATTTATATACTTTTTGGTTATTTCACAATTGCTTAAAAATATAGATTTATTCGCTTAATTAATGAAATTTAACATAAAATAGGAGGATTTTATTATTCTGATACGACTACATTGATATTTTCTTGATCAAGTAAAATCCCTCTCCAAAATACTTTAGTATTTACAATGAATCTAGTCTCATAACTCCCAGCAGAAACCTTTGATTTGAGTAGAAATGATTTTGATATTCTTTTATTTCCAGGGAGGAGGTCTTGAAAAGTGAATTTGTAGCCACCATATATCTTCTCAGATGGATATTTATCAACAGACTCCACCTCTAAATCAGAGTAATCCGATGTAAATTCTATCCAGTACTCTCCTTCTTTAAACACTTGATCAGATTCAATGTCCATCATTAAAAGTCCATTTTGGTCGTGTTTAAGGGATAACTCTGTTTTAAGAAGCCCGCCTAGGTCTATTTTTTTAATATCAAATTTTGGTCTATAAACCTGAACAGTTGTTTTAGCTGTAACAGCATTCATTTGAATGCCTTCATTATTCTTATATTTAATTGTGAATTCAAGAGGTATATTTTTCCTTGTTTCAGAAAGTTTTAGTACCTCTTTTTCTGCAACTATTTTTAATTTTATGGTAGAAGTCTTTCCTTTTTCCAACAATAATGGAGGTGTGGATTCTAGGGTAACAGTAAATGGTGAAACTTCCGTTACTTCTATTTCTATAGCATTGCTTTTCCCTGTATTTTCTAAATTTAGAATTCCAGTTTCTTCATTTGTTATTAGCATCTTAGTTGCCAAAACATCAACACTGGCCGATATTTTAGGATTCTTCTTAAAATTGAAGAAAGTATCTTGACCAAGATATAGAATTCCAATTATTAAAACTACTGCAATTACTATGAATATCCACTTTTTATTGATATTCATAAACATCATAACCCATCATAGTTTAAAAGATTATCTTATAATTGTATAAATTTATAATTTTCAGTTTTCAGTATTTGAAAGTGTATTTTTAATTATCTATAAACATACCCCAAATTTTATAAACACCAAAAAATTAATCTTTCTGGTAACCTATGACAGCGGAAGCTCTTTATGAAAGATTATTAGAAACAATTTCTGAAAACGAACTAAAAGAAAGAATTGATAAGAAGATTCAATCTGTGGGGGGATTGTTATCAGAAGAAGGGGCATTGCTCCTGATAGCTGGAGAGCTAGGTGTATCTTTTGAAGAAATTCCTAAAGAGAAAAAACACTTTTTTATTTCAGACATTAATGAAGGCATGCAACACGTTGACATCAGTGGCAGGATTATGAGAATTTTTGATTTTAATACTTTCCAAAGAAAGACAGGCACAGAGGGTAGGGTTCAGAATATCGTAATTGCCGACAAAACAGGAAGTATTAGAATTGTTTTTTGGGACGATCAGATAGAAAAACTTAAGCAATTTAAGAGAGGCGACGTCGTCACAGTTAGAAATGGATATCTAAGGAAAGGGTTTAACAACGAATTTGAGGTTAGTCTTGGCAAAGATGGCGTTATTTCTGGCGGTCAAGACAGCGCCGATTACCCTCCTATAAATTATGTTAAACTAAAAATCAGGGATATTGAAGATAAGATGAATAACATTGATGTCACAGGCAGAATTTCTGTAATCTATGGCGTAAGGGAATTTACTAAAAAAGACGGTTCTGTTGGAAAAGTTGGTAACTTCATGATAATGGATGACACAGGGGAGATAAGGGTGACTCTGTGGGATAAAAAAGCTGAATTATTAAACACCTTTGCAAAAAATGATATTATTACCATTGAAAATGCTTACTCCAAGATGGGATTAAACTCTGTTGAAATAAATCTTGGATCTTCATCAAATATAATACCTGAAAAGACTGAAAGGGAAGACATCCCAAAATCTGAATCTCTCACAGTTTCTATACCTGACCTCAATGAAAATATGAAGGGCATAAACATTGAAGGGTATGTTAAAGAAGTATATGATATTAGAACTTTCACAAGAGAAAGTGGAACTGGAAAAGTTGGCAGATTTTTACTTAGCGATGGTACGCACGATCTTAAAGTAGTCCTGTGGGACGATAAAGCAGATTTATTGGCAACTTTAGTACCTAGCACCAAAGTAAGGATCGAATCCTGTAACATAAAATTCAATAATGGTCTTGAAGCACACCTTGGTCTCGGTTCAAGGATACAATCTTCTAAAGCTGAAGAAAAGCCAGAAGAAAAGAAGATAGCAGATTACAGTTTATCTGACACCGTCAATATCCTAGCAAGAGTCAATGGAATTGAAGGGGATTTCTTAATTGTTATTGATGAATCCGGTAGTATCCCTATCTCTTTGAGTCAGATAACAAATAAAAATTTTAACATCGGTGATGCTGTTAAAGTAGTTGGAACGGTTGAAAAGGATTCTGATGTTTTGTTTATTAAAGCAAGCTCTATTCAAAAGGGCGAATATAGCATTCCTAGCCTCGAATCTATCAAAAACCCTCCCTCCAAAACTATAGATGAAGTATCAAACAACGATTATTGTATTATCTCTCCTTTGATAAAGCATATTGTAAGCGAAGGAGATGGCTTTATTGTTATTTGTGACGACGGTTATGGCAATATTAGAGGTAAGATTAAAAAGGAAGTACAACCTTGGAAGGAATACGATATTAAAGCCAGAATTTATGAAAATAATAACTTGAAAGAGTTTTATGGGTATGAGATTAAAGAAATAAATCCTGCCTCCAAGGCTAGAGATATATTTATGGTGATTTAATGGAAAAAATAAAAGACCTTGAAGGTCTTCCAGGAATAGGCCCTAAGACTGCGGAAAAGCTAAGAGAGGCCGGATTTAGAACTGTGGAGTCAATAGCTGTAGCTTCACCAAAGGAATTGTTTGAAATTGCTGAAATCGGTGAAAGTTCTGCCTCCAAGATAATTGAAGCTGCCAGAGAAGCCGCTGACGTAGGTGGATTTTTAACAGCAAATGAACTTTTAGAAAAAAGAAAATTTATCGGCAGAATTACTTCTGGAAGCAAAAGGCTTGATGAATTAATAGCTGGAGGATTCGAGACACAAGCAATAATTGAAGCTTTTGGAGAATTCGGCTCAGGAAAAAGTCAGATTGGTCATCAGCTTTGTGTAAATGTGCAGTTACCAATTGAAAAAGGTGGACTTGACGCCGGTGCTATATTCATAGATACGGAAAGTACATTTAGGCCAGAAAGGATTATTCAGATGGCCAAGGGAGTGGGCATGGATCCAACAGAAGTGTTGGGCAAGATCAGAGTTGCAAGAGCTTTTAATTCTGACCATCAGATGTTACTTACTGAAAAAACTGTAGATTTAATCGAAGCAGAAAATATTAAATTACTTGTAGTTGATTCTCTTACTTCTTCATTTAGATCGGAGTATGTTGGAAGAGGGACTTTGGCTGAAAGACAGCAAAAACTCGCAAGGCATTTAAGGACGCTACATAGCATTGCATCTAATCAAGATGTCTGTGTATTTGTTACTAATCAAGTTTCAGCAAAACCTGATGCTTTTTTTGGCGATCCGACAAGGCCTATAGGGGGACATATCCTTGGTCACTCATCTACACTTAGATTATATTTAAGAAAAGCAAAAGGCGGACAAAGAATAGCAAGACTCGTTGACTCTCCAAACTTACCAGAGGGAGAAGCAATATTCTTTGTAACTGAAAATGGAATCGAAGACAAATAGGTGATTCATTGAAAGACGGAGATTTTGTTGAGATACAATATGTTGGGAAAATCAAAGAAACGGGTAAAATCTTTGATGTAACTGATGAAACAAAAGCAAAACAAGCTAACGTATATAACGAAGGGAATAAATACGAGCCTATACAGGTAGTCGTAGGTGCCGGACATGTCATTAAAGGATTGGACGAGTCCCTTTTAGATATAGAAGTTGGCGAAACAAAAACTTTTGATATAACTCCTGAAAAAGGGTTTGGAAAGAGAGATTCTTCTCTATTACAAATAATGCATTTGAACGATTTTAAGAAGCATGGTATATTTCCAAGGGCTGGATTAAAAATAGAAATTAACGGCCACTGGGCGACTGTAAGAAGTGTTTCAAGTGGAAGGGTAAAGCTTGACTTCAATCATCCATTATCTGGAAAAACACTCTTATACGAAGTAACACTTCTAAAGAAAATTGAGGACCTGACTGAAAAGATTAATGCTATTTTAAAGGTCAGAGCCCCAGGTATTGATGTTTCTTCACAAGTAGTTAACGTTGAAGGGGAAAAGGTCAATATAGAACTTAAAGGGATTAATCCACCTTACAGAAGCTCTCTTGAGGAATTTATCAAATCAGATATTTCTTCCTATATACCTGAAATAAAGGATACCTCAATTAGCTTTATTGATTAAACTTCTTTTTTTAATTTATACCCCAATATTTATATTTATCAAAATTATTATTGTTTAGATGATATGGATAAAATAAAAGCTCTATTGATTTCTGTTGAGATTCCTACTTTTACCTATCTAGTTTCTTTCATCGGAGTTTCTATTAGAGAAATTATTAGGGGAACATATCCTGAAAAAATTACAGAGCTTCTTTTAATTAACTCTATTTTGTTTATCCTCTTTTTTGTATTGGTCTATACAATAGGGCATGTTGGTTATTCTAGAAGATTAGAAGGTAAAGAAAAAGAAATAGAAAAATATCCTATTTATTATGGTAAAAAAATAAGTGAAAAAAGAGATAGATATATCAGATAATCTAGTTGCAACACCAGTTCCCTGATGAGGCTTGAAGTCCAAAGGTATCGATGCCTGAATTGTTGAAGTCATAATTGAGTGTTATTGGGATTTCAATCCTTCTTCCACATCCGTATCCTGAGAAATTTACATACATTGTGTAGCTTAAAGAGTGATCTGAACCTGTAGATGCAGTTCGTGAAGTTGGTGTAATACTAACGGTAAAACACCTGTTACGATATTCACACTCTGCAAGCTGATTCTGTAGGGATGCTATCGATATGTCTTTTGCTTTGATGTCTGATTCTAGTCTTGACACTTTCGATGTTAAAGACAAAACTTCCCTCTGTAGAAGCCTTATGGTAGCATCGCTGTCTCCCTTGACCTTTTCTAATTCTTTTTCAATGTCTGTTACTTCGCTTTGATAGCTACTTTTCTCTGCTTCAAGCACGCTCTTTTCGTATTGAAGCTTTGATATCTGACCCCTCAATGAAGATGTTTCCACAGTAAGGTCTGAGTTAGCCGAAGTTAATGCTTGATTTGAGTTATATAGAAATGCCAAACCTGCAACTGAACCTGCAAAAAGAATACCAAGAATTAGAATGACTGCAATGGCAACTGTGCCAAATTCGCCCTTCTTCTCAGTTTCTTTAATTTTATCTCTTTCTTCTCTTGTAGATATTAATTCTTTCTTAAGATTTTCATTTTCCTGATTGATGGTATTGTATTTGGATTCTAGTTCTTCCTTTTTTAGTTTGTAATCTTTAGCCTTCTTTTCCCATCTTCTGGAATTTTTTTTCCATTTTGCTTCTTCTGCCATTAAAGTCCTCCCTCCTCAATAGCATTAATAAATTCTGTATAAGATATTGCCTGGAACTTTATGTAGTCTGATATGACATTTGCAAAATCTTCGTTTCCTTCTCCTCTATAATTAATTGCTTTTCTCTGAAGCTCTTTTAGAGAATCAGGACTAAAAGGTGAATCTTTGTATGCGCCTGAACCAAAGAAAGAGTTCCACTTTTCTTCAAATCTTGTTAAAATAACATCTAAAGGTTCATCAAAACTTTGATTGTCATTTTTAGCATATATTGAGAAAAGTGTCGTTGCAAGGTATCTGTTCTCATCATAAGATATTAACGCCATTTCTTTATATAAATTTGAATAATTTGAAGACCGATTCATATAAGTCTCTGCTATTTTTTTAAGTTTTGTTTCTGTTTCTCCCAAACCATTCCCACTAATTTCATTAAGATCATCATTTGCTTGTTTTAAATATTCTTCTGAATTCGCCAAGTATCTAAGATTTGAAGTCTTGGCGGAATCCTCTATGTATTTCTGTGAGCGTGTAAGATTGTATTCTAGAATTAAAACATTGAACATGTCTCTTCTATCTTCAGGTATAAGTTTAAGAGAGCTCATTATTTCCAGAGCCTTGTTCAAATTATCCTCTTTATTCCCCTTCTCACTTTCTATGATACCCTTCAATGCAAAATTGATTGACATCTTTGGGTTGGTAATTGCGGTATCTTTTGCAAGGGGGAGGTATGGATTTTCTGGATCTATCCTTTCTAGATATGAAATCGCAGAAGTTGTGGCAGTTTCGTAGTCTTCAGAAAGTATTCCAATGGGTAGAGCCATTATTAGTAACGCTGGTATTAAGATTAGCAAAGATATTTTCATTGTTTTATTCATTTTTACCACACATATACTTGTTTGAAACAATATAAAAGCATTATCTTGAAACGGTTTTATCGAAAGTTTCAGAAAATGAAACAGTCAATTTTAATAATCTAACTAGAAAATAAATATTATGAACTATAAAGGGGCATGTAAGAAGCTATCTGAAGAGTTCTTAGAAGGAAAAATAAAGAATTCCAGAGAACTTGAGCTAAAGAAATCAGAAATTTCAAGTGCCTTTAACTTGGATAGAACCCCTAGAAATTCAGACATTTTAGAATATCTTAAAGATAGGCAAGAAGAGTTTGTGAAGATTCTAATTAAAAGGCCAATAAGGACTATGTCAGGGGTAGCAGTCATAGCAGTAATGCCTTTACCTAGCAAATGTCCGCATGGGAGATGCATATACTGTCCAGGGGACGCTGTTAATACGCCTCAAAGCTATACTGGGAAAGAACCTGCAACAATGAGGGCCATTAATTTTAAATTTCACCCATTTCTTCAAACATTTCATAGATTAAAACAGCTGTATAACACAGGCCATGAAATAGATAAAGTTGAACTAATTATAATGGGAGGAACCTTTCCCTCACAATCTTTTGATTATCAAGAATATTTCATTAGAGAATGCCTAAATGCAATGAATTATTTTGACCCTGATGCAGATGAAACAAGTTTAGACAATATGTTTGATGTTAATTATGTTATTACTTCTCTAGAGAATAGATTTGGCCAAAAAAATAGTTCTAATGATTTTGCATCTTATATCCTAGCAGATGAACCACTAACTCTGGACAAAGCTCAAAAAATTAATGAAAAATCAAAAATAAGATGCATTGGGATGACCTTTGAAACAAGGCCTGACTGGGCAAAGGAAGTTCACTGTGATAGGATGCTCTCTTATGGTGGCACTAGAGTTGAACTAGGCGTTCAAATTATCTCTGAGGAAATATACCAAAAAGTTAATCGAGGCCACACAGTTAACGATGTCGTTCAAGCTACAAGAATCCTAAAGGACTCTGGATTTAAGATAAACTATCATATGATGCCTGGATTACCTGGGTCTTCATTTGAAAAAGACATAGATACTTTTAGAACAATATTCTCTAACAAATTATTCATGCCTGATATGGTGAAGTTCTATTCATGTCTTGTTCTAGAAGGAACGGAATTATACGACATGTGGAAAAAAGGTGAATATGTACCTTACACTACAGAAGAAGCAATGGAGCTTATACTGAAGATCAAGGAGTTCATGCCAAAATGGGTAAGAACCATGAGGATACAGAGGGATATACCATCTACACTTGTCCAAGCTGGAGTGAAACGCTCTAACCTCGGGCAGATGATTGAAGAAGAATTGAAAATAAGAAATATACAGTGCAAATGTGTCAGATGCAGGGAAGTCGGAAGAAAAGCGCACAAAGAAGGAATTTATCCAGAGCTTCAAAACATTAAGTTACTGACTGAAAGCTATGAGGCTTCAGAAGGGGTAGAGTACTTTATCAGTTTTGAAGATGTCAAGAGGGACATCTTGATTGGATATGCTAGATTAAGAAAACCTTCAGAATTTGCACATAGAAAAGAGATATCCAAAGTTTCAACTGGATTAATAAGAGAGCTTCACGTCTATGGTGGCCTTATCAGTATAGGCGATAAAAAGGAATCTGGTTGGCAGCATCAGGGATACGGAAGAAAATTATTGCTTGAAGCAGAAAGAATTGCAAAAGAAGATTTGGATTTAAACAAGATGGTAATAATTTCTGGCATTGGAGCAAGAGAATACTATAGAAAATTTAAATATAAAAAAGAAGGGCCTTATATGTCAAAGATCCTTCAATAATGCTTGGCAAACAGGATAACTTTCTTTGCTTCTTGGCCGCACACAATGCATTTTTTCTCTAATCCATTCTGGTCTAGAGGTATGCAACAAGAAGTTGCGCCTGTTTCGTCTTTTATCTTTTCTTCGCAACATCCCCTTTCGCACCAGCTAATCTTTGCCATTCCTTTTTGATTGTTTAGTATATCCGATAATTCATTGTAGTCTTTAGGTAAAAATGTATTTTTTTCTAAAAACTCTTTAGCATTTGTGAAAAGAGTGTTCTGGATATCTTCAAGGATCCTGTCTATTTCTTGGCCAAGATTGTCCATATGCAAAAAGATTTTTTGGGCGTTGTCACGTCTTACGACAACTACTTTATTCTCTTTTACATCTCGTGGCCCTATCTCTATCCTAATTGGGATTCCTTTTAATTCCCATTCATTGAATTTAAAGCCTGCAGTATACCCTTCTCTGTCGTCTAACTTTACTTTGTATTTCTTTCCAAGTAACTCTTGAACTTCCTTGCATCGTGCAATCACTTCTTCTTTACCATCTTTAAATATAATTGGCACAATAACGATCTTGATTGGGGCTGCTCTTGGCGGTAATATAAGGCCTTTATTGTCACTGTGGACCATTACAAGAGTACCTACTGTTCTAGTGGTCATTCCCCACGAAGTTTGCCAGACGTACTTCTTTTCTTTATCCTTGTCTTCAAACATAATACCAAAGGCTTTAGAGAAATGCTGGCCTAAAAGGTGAGACGTACCTGCCTGCATCGCCTTTTTATCCGCCATCAAGGATTCAACAGTCATAGTGTAGACTGCACCTGCAAACTTTTCATTGTCAGTTTTATACCCTGGTATTGTTGGGATTGCAAGTAAATCTTCCATTACTTCCCTATAAATACCAAGCATTTTTTTTACTTCTTCCTCAGCTTCTTCCTTTGTAGCGTGGGCAGTGTGTCCCTCTTGCCATAAGAATTCCCTAGTTCTTATGAAAAGTTTCGTCATTTTTGTTTCCCATCTAACTACATTAGCCCATTGATTTATCAATAAAGGAAGGTCGCGCCAGCTTCTTATCCATTTGGCATACATTGAGTACATAATAGTTTCAGAAGTTGGCCTTATAGCAAGTTTTCTTTCAAGAGGTGTGTCCCCACCATGAGTCACCCATGCAACTTCAGGTGTGAATCCTTCAACATGCTCTTTTTCCATCTCAAAAAATTCTTCAGGAATAAATAAGGGAAAATATGCATTTTCATGACCTGTATTCTTTATTCTCTTGTCAAGAAAATCCTTAATACTTTCCCATATTGCATAACCGTATGGTTTTATTACCATACATCCCTTAATGGGAGAATAATCAGCAAGACCTGCTTTTACAACAATTTGATTGTACCATTCAGAAAAATCCTCATCTCTAGAAATGGTAACTCCAAGATCTTCGGCCATTCATAGCACCTGCTGGAGTTATATTAAGATAATATAAAAAATTATCCTATAAAACTCCCTTTTCTCTAAGTATTTTAATAGAATCAACTACTTCTTCTAATTCTAAGTTTAAGCTATCAGCAATACCTTGAGGAGAATAAGATTCTTTTAATACAATCTCAATAAGAACTTTTTTCTCTTTTTCTCTAAGATTAAGGTCTTCTATAGTTTTTAAAATAGTCTCCTTTACTTCAGAAATAGACCTTTCTATGAATGCTTTTGCATTATCAATTTCAACTAATTCATTTTTGAGGTAATCAAGATTTTCTTTCAACCTACCAATTATTCTAATCTCCGAATCAAACTTAATTTCTTCATAAAAGGACTTGTATTCTGGATATCTTTCAAAAATCGATTCCATATCAATTTCTTCAGTTTTAAAAGATGCATCAAACACTCTTGGTGCAACAAAAAGCTCCATTCTTATATTGTCTTTTATCTTAAAGTATTTCCTGGGGCTTCCTCTTTTCTGTTTTAAAACAAACAGATCTATTAGCCCTAGATCTTGCATTATCTTAAGATGTTCATTAATGGCCTTTTGACCGATTTCTAGCCTCTCAGCTATCTCTGTCGTATAACAAGGGGATGTAGCTAGCATCTCAAGTATCATTCTCCTTGTTTGATTCCCTAGAATATCAAATATTTCTTCTGTCGTTGCCATTCTTTCACTATAACTTAACTATTAGTTAACTTATTTAAATGTTTCGCAATTAGATTATACAATGGTCGAGATTCTTTTTTTATATACATAAATTTAATAGGTACAGGAGATAATTTTATTCATGATTTCATTGACTACTGATTTCGATGATTTTTACGCCGGCCAAATCAAAGGCCCAATCTACAAAATTAATCCCAAGGCTAAAATTATTGATATCACTCATAAGATAAAAAGGCAGTCGATATATGACGCTGCATTTGTGATATCTAGTTCATATTCATATTTTCCCAAAGGAACAATCCATATTGTTGTAGTTGATCCAGGTGTTGGAAGTCAAAGAGAATCTATAGTATTAAATTGTGATGGCCATACATTTGTCGGGCCCGACAATGGTATTTTTTCCCTACTAAAAGGCGAAGTCTTCAAAATAAATGTTAACAAACTGAATCAAAGATTACTTGAATATGGAATTACTAATTATTCTAATACTTTTCACGGCAGAGATATATTTGCCCCAACTGCCGCATTTATAGATATTGGCGATACGGATTTTCTGGAAAAGAAAGATCAAATAACTTGTCTTCCTTTTAAGAAGGAAATTAGCAAAGACTGCGCATTGCTAACTGTTTTGTACGTGGATTCATTTGGGAACATTATCCTAAATATGAAAAAAGAAGATGCAAACATAAAAGAAATTGAGCTATCCAATATTAGAATTCCAGTTCTTACTCACTATGAAGAAGGAAAAAATCTAGAGTTGCTTGCTTTATACTCTTCATCAGGTCATCTTGAAATATCAAAATATCTTGGAGATGCAAACTCTATGTTGAACCTCAAATCTGGAGATATTATATATCTAATTTTAAAGAATAAGTAAGGATATAACCACTGTTATTGCCCCAAGCCCAATACAAAAATAAGAAAAATTTAATCTTTTTGCAAACTCTAACAATAACTTGATTACTATAATAGATGTAATAAATGCGCTAATTAATGCGGGATAAGTATTTGCTACTAATGTAATGTCATTTGCTTCTAAGATAATCCCACCAATAATTGCTGGCATTGACATTAAAAAAGAGATTCTTAAAGCCTCTTCTTTATCAAAATCTCGCCCTAACAAAGCTGCAAGAGTAAAACCGGATCTTGATATTCCAGGTATTATAGAGATACCCTGAGCCACCCCGGCAACTATCATATCCCAAATGTTTGAATCTTCCACCTTTTTAAATCCTGATTTTGACCTATACTTCAAGATAATCCCCGTCGCAATAAGAAATAGGCCGATAATTATATTTCCAATATCTAGCTGAATGTTTTCAAAAATAGATTTTAATACGATGTATATTGGAACACCCACTACTCCGGTAAGAATAGTAGAAACTATCAAAAAATGTGATGTTTTATCAGTCTTGATGTTTTTTAAAATATTTATGATGTCATTTCTAAAATAGACTAATACTGCAAGAAGAGTGCCCAGATGGAGGAATATAGATAAAGAAAAACTTTCAGAAGGTGTAAGTTTTAAGAAATTCATGAGTATTAAAGATACATTTCCTGAACTTGAAACAGGTAAAAATTCTAAAAATCCCTGAATAGCCCCAACTATCAACAACTCAACTAGATTCATCCTTTCCACTTTGAGATCTTTCGTATAAATGCTAATATTGATGCTTCAGAAACCATACCTGCAATTTGCACGTTGTCTGATACCCAAAAGCACGGTATTGCTCCAATCTTTCGCTTTAAAACTGCTTCCTGATTTTTAGCAACGTCAACTATTTGATATGAAAGTTTACCATGTGAAAGGTATGATAATGCAATTGTGAAATTAAGTGCCCTATTTGAATGCTTCTTATTCTTTTCAAGGAACAGCAAAACTGTTTCAGGGTAGATTGTTGAAATTAGTTCATTATTTTTCTTAATCATTTCGATACTGAAGTTGGGATCTGTTACAAGTTTTTCTCCAAAGATAAAAGAAACTCCGCCTCTATCACATTCTATGATGCACTTCCCACAAAGAGAGCACCCAATGTTTGAAAGGGGGTATACCCCATACCCTTCGTCCAATATTGGAATCTTCTTGAAAATATCACATGATTTTTTACAGCTCTGAGCATTGCATCCAATACATTTTGTATAATCAATTATCAGGCTGACATTTTCAATTATATATCTTTCAGTTTTTATCTTGTAAATTAATTCATCTTCAGAAAATGATCCATTGTAATATTTTCCATTGATATAGACAGAAGGTAGATTATCCTGATAGTACCATTCTGCTCTTTTGTCTCTTGCATTGATATACTCGAAGTTAATCTTATCAGACGCATCAACAATAGCAAGTAATACGGCAGGAACTTCATTGCTGTTATTTGCTATCGCTTTTACGTCCATAGGTACATCGAGTTCTTGTAAATATTTTAGATGCTCTAAATGTAATTCTGTTCTTTTTGGAATCCTAAACTTTTCAAAATGTTTTCTATCTACTTCTTCCTTTGGAATTGATTTAGGAACATCTTTCAGTTTTTCCTCTATCTTTTCTTCTACAAAAGCTTCAGGAGTATCGTAATCTTCAGCTAGGCGCCCTTCGGAATACTGTTTCAAAAGAACAGACAATGAAGTTTTAGGTGGCCTAACACCTATCTTTTTTACTTCTTCATAAGGTAGATATACTCTCTCCCCTTTTTTGAATCCCATATATGCAGGCCTCTCAACAAGTGTGCCCTTTTCTCTGTATTTGAATTCATCTAGTACATCAACTTCCTCTTCAGGCGGGATCGCTTCTGAGTCTTTTGGTGTTTCTGCACCAGGAATGCCTTCTGTTGATGGTGTAACAAGTTTCTTTTCAACTACTTTTGGCTTTTTCTTTTTAAAAGGAGAAATTGCAACAAGGCCAAATATATCAAGACCAAATGCCAGATGACCCTTTGGACATTTATCAACACAATCTGCACATCTTGTGCATCTTGTCGAGTTTAGGTCTTTTACAACATCTATGTCTAGGGGGCATACATCTTTACATATATTACATCCATTACAATTATCGCCGTTGTGATATAACTTTAGAAGACTTATCTTATTAGAAGGTCCGGCCAGAGCACCTATGGGGCATAGATACCTGCACCAGAATCTGCTAATAAGGAAGAACATTATTATTAAGAATATAAGTATACCAATCCTGGCCCCTAGCCAGATATTATACGAAAATCCATTAGCAATCTGATATGGAAAAGTTGCTTCTATTGTTCCTATTGGGCATAATTTACAGAATATGGTATCAACATATCTTATAGCAAGAACTAAAGTAGCTACAAGAACTATCAATCTACTTATTAGAGAAAAATCTTTTGAATTATTCTTTGCTTGAGACTTTTTTCTTGGTTTTTTATCTTTCCTTTTAAATATATTTTTAACAAAGTCAATTGCGTCTTGGAAAAAACCAAAAGGGCAAACCCATCCACAGAAAGCACTTCCAACGAATACAAATACGGCACCCATTGTTCCCAAAACATATGTCGGGACTTGTCCGTTCATTACAAAATTCTGCAATAATCCTATGGGGCAGCTTATTGTGGCCCAGGGGCAAGCATAACAATTGAAAGCTGGAACTGTAAGATGCTTTAAAAAAATCCCAAGGAAACCAAGATTTATTAGAATCAAAGAAAGTGATTGGGAAATAGTCCTAATACGTTTTATTTTGCCCATCAACTCACCATTTCAATTGCTTCTATTACTCTCTCCTGCAATTTGTCTATTCCTACGACCTTATGTACAAAATTATCTTTCCTTAGAACAATACCGTCTTTATTAAAGAAAATAACTGAGGGAAGTTCAGATACGGCATATGTATCAAAAAATTGGCCTTGAGTTTCAAGTTTAATCTCTTCAAAAGATATGTTGGGATTTTCAACAGTGAAATTAAGTATTATGGCCTTTGCATCAGGGCAAGTTGGGCAATCGTTTGATGTAAAAACCCATATTTTAACAGGGTAATCGATTTTTTTTAATCTATTAATGGTATCATCAGTTAATGTATGGCTGACCGTGCTTCCCGTCAGACCAATACAGGATAGACAAATATAAGACCCAATTTGATTTGCCTGTTGATACTGCCGACCTTCAAGCGAAACTGGCCCAATATTGAGTCCATAGATACCCGAAATAAGAAGTACAAACGCCATTATAAAGGCGATAATACTAACTATCTTCATCTTTATCACATCCTATTAACAATAGTGATATTTAAAAGTATTTGGGTATCAACCATTGTTGCTCATTTCTTTTTATCTAATGTAAAATCTAATAATGAACTTATTCCATCAACGCTGATGTTGTTAAAAGGAACCTCATTAAGTCTTGATTTTCCGTCAAAAAAGACTATACTTGGGATTCTATCAACAACAAAATAGTCGAATATTACTCCGTCATTTATCCTATCAAATTCGTAAATATCAATCTTTTCCTTGTATTTTTCCTTTATTTCATCTAAAACTGGCTCTTTCTCATGGCATATTTCACAAAGTGAAGATTTGAAATAAAGTACTATTACCCTATTTTCATCTTGTGATCTTCTGAATTCGTTTAATTTTCCTTCAATTATCCCAGTATTGTATTGATCAACAGCTTTCAGTATCTGGTCTTTTGTTTTACCCTCGGAAATCATGTTATTTATAGTAGCATCAACGATTAGGGTATACTGGCAATCTGGGAAATATTGTTTACAGTCTTTTAAATTAAAAAGCGTGCTGCATGGGCAAATAGCTTCTTCTGCTACTTGTTCGTAAAGTGTTTTTGTCTGAGTTCCATTAGTTTGATTATTATCATTGTTCGTATTATTATTTGTGTTCGTGTTTGGCTGAGAAGTACAGCCAGCAAATAATATTAGCATTCCTATAATTATAACTAATATTCTTTTCATATTCATCCTCCACCTAAGAAGACACTACAAGATAATTGACAAATGTTTCCTCTGCCATTGGTCCCTCTTTACTAAATCCTTCATTAAAGACTATTGTTGGAACTGCATTAATCTTATAATTTTTGCTGTATTCTTCAAACTCGTTTGACATAATCGTAACTGTGGATACTTTGTCTGAAACAAGTGAATAGTAATATGCACCTCTTACCATATCGGGGCAAGAAGGACAAGTTGGAGTAACAAAAATCTTTACTTCAACGGGATTACTGATAGTATTTATTTTTTTTCCAATTTCTTCGGATACTTTTGGACCCTCCATTGATGAGCTAATGATAGCTTCAAGGAGTGGATTAAATTCCTTCCCTCCTGGGAATCCATAATGTTTAATTCCATAATCTTCTTTTCCAATTACAACTATTGCTGGAACTAATTCAATATCATATTTTGTAGCCATATCCTTATTTTTATCAGTGTCATAAACTTTCAGTGATATTTTATCAGAAAGCTGATCAAACTCTTTCATAAGTGTTTCAGTTTTAGAGCAACTGAAACAGCCTGATGCTGATGTAAATAATAAGATGTCCACTTTGCCGTCCATATTAGCTAGCATTTTCTTTATTTCAGTTTTATCTGATTCAGAAAGTACTTTATCGGGATTAGCTTCGTTGCATCCTGCCATTAACAAAGTACCGATTAGCATTAAACTAATAATAATAACTTTTATTCTTTTTTCCATAGCGTCACCTTTGACTTTTCCATATCATCAAAAATACTTTTTATTGCAATTACTCCTTCACTTGCAGCAGTAACAATTTGCTGAAATCCATTAGACCCAGATGTCACGTCCCCAGCAGCATAAACTCCATCCACATTAGTTTTCTGTGAAGCGTCTACTTGGATGTAACCTTTTTGAGTTATTTCAATTCCAAGATCATTTGCACAACAACATTCTGGTATTGAACCAATCTCAACAAATACACCGTCTACGGAAATTTCTCTTCCATCCTCCAACTTTACTCCCTCAACAAACTCTTTACCTGTTATCTCAACAACATTGGAATTGTACAAAACTTCAATCTTTGGATTTGTTATAACTCTCTCAATCCAGACTAATTCCCCTCTTAGCTTTTCTTTTCTATAAATAACATAAACTTTTTTTGCCATTGAAGCAAGAAGTATAGCGGCCATATTTGCCGCATCACTTCCTCCAACAACAGCCACAGTCTTATCCCTGTAGAAAAAGGCGTCACATGTAACGCAGTAGCTTACCCCTTTTCCATAAAACTGAGCTTCTCCAGGAACTCCCAGCTTTCTTCTTTTAGTACCTGTTGCAATAAGAATGCATTTTGCTTTTACTTCTTCATCTGTTAATTTTATTGTGAATATGTCATTTTCTTTACTTGCAGAATAAACATGTTTTTCTATCACAGGGATCTCAAAACTTTTTAGATGATCTTTAAATTTCTGCATCAATTCAAAACCAGATATTACTCCAAAACCAGGATAATTTTCTATGAGATGTGCAGTCTGTGCAGTACCGCCCAAAGAATTAGATATCACAACAGCATTTAATTTAAATCTTGCAGCATAAATGCCTGCTGAAATCCCAGCTGGCCCCCCTCCAAGAATAGCAACATCAAAAACGTCCATATAAATCTAAGATTTAGGCATTCTTTTAAGATTATCTGTGGTATTTAATCCACATAAATAAACGTTATAAGAGCAATAATTAATATTATTTTATGATAAATGTCGATTTTCATATTCATTCAATGTATTCTGGAGGTACTTCCAATAACATGGAAATCCCTGTTATTGCAGAACAGTCAAAATTTAAGGGATTAAACACAATAGGGTCTGGGGATTGCCTCAATAAGAACTGGCTTAATCATTTTGTTTCTTCAGTAACCAAAATAGATGATGGTACATTTGAGCATAAAAGTGGGATGAGATTCATCCTGACTACAGAAGTAGAAGATCAAAGGAGAGTCCACCACGTCATTTTATTCCCTTCTCTATCATCTGTTGAAGAGTTTCGTAATATAATAAAAGATAAATCCCCAAATATAGACACTGATGGAAGATGCAATATAAACCTGGGAGGAGACCAGCTCTTAGACATAGTCAACAAAATAGATGGATTAATTGGGCCATCTCATGCTTTTACTCCATGGACTTCAATATACAAAGAATATGATTCCCTTGAAGAGTGCTATAAGACTAAAAATATACCTTTCCTTGAACTTGGCCTTTCTGCTGATGCTCAGATGGCTGACTGTATATCGGAGTTGAAAGATGTCACGTTCATGACCAACTCAGATGCCCATTCGCCATGGCCGCATAGAATTGGTAGAGAATTCAACAGACTAAAGGTAAAGGACAATAACTACGATGAAATAATTAAGGCCATTAAAAGACGTGGAGGAAATGAATTTGTTCTAAATGTCGGTATAGATCCTGATCTTGGAAAATACCACATGACCGCATGTACAAGATGCTATAAAAAATACACAATTGAAAATGCAATCGAAATAAAGAACAGGTGTAGTTGTGGAGGTCTGATAAAAAAAGGCGTTGCAGATAGAATAAAAGAATTGCATGATCAAGAAGTTACTCATCCCGAACACAGACCTAAATACATCAAAACTATTCCTCTCGCAGAAATTTTAGTTCAGACACTTGGCCTTGCTTCAGTAAATTCAAAAAAAGTCCAAGATCTCTGGAAGATATTGGTTCAGTCATTCAAAAATGAGATAAATGTTCTTATTGTTACCCCGAGAGAGGAAATAGAAAAAGTCGCCGGTGAAAAAGTTGCTCAGGCAATAGTTGATTTCAGAGAAGGCAATATCTATATAGAACCAGGCGGAGGGGGGATGTACGGTAAGGTGCATCTAAATAAAAAGAAGAATAATCAATCTAGTTTAGATGGATTTTTATAGTTTAGTCATCAAAAAGTGTTTTCACAACCATTATTACCTTTTCAGTATCTCCAGAAAAACGTGCTACAAAACCTTGCTTCAATTTTTTTATATCGAGATGAACGCCAGAAGGCAAACTAATATACCTGAGATTAGCTACTTCCTCTCTTGAAATAAAAATATCTCTAACAAAAGTCTCCTTTTTTTGATGTTGCTTTGCTTTCTCGAGGATTTTTTCTGTTACCAACGTATCCCAAATACAATTATTGATTTATTCATATATAAAATTAATCAATAAAATTTTCTTGCACATTCTTATTAAATAATAGAGAAACTTATAAATAATCAAGACTAATATAGACGGGGATAAAAATGTCGAAAGTTGAAGTGAGTATTAATGGAAAACAAATAGATTTGAATCCTTTTGTCGAGGAATTAATAGCTAATATTGTAAAAGGCATGATTTCTCCTTTGAAAGGCTATCATAAAGGAAAAATAAAAATTGAAGTAGAGGATTAAAATGGTATCTACATTAATAGTTTATTATTCTAAATCTGGCAACACCAAAGAAATGGCAAATATGCTAGCAACATTTTTGAGAGATGAAAAAATAGATGTTGAAGTCAGAGATGTGCTTGAAACATCACCAGATTATTTACTAGATTACGATGGCATTATACTTGGGTCTCCAACTTACTATGGGGATATGGCAGCCGAGATGAAGGAACTAATAGATAGAAGTGTAAAATACCATGGTGAGCTTTCTGGAAAACTTGGAGGAGCCTTTACTACAAGTGCATATATCGGTGGGGGAAATGAAACAACACTTCTCTCAATCCTCAAAGCAATGATGATTCACGGAATGGTTATTGTAGGAATTCACAACGCTGACCATTATGGTCCAGTGGCAATAGGTGCTCCAGATGACAGAGCAGAAAAACAATGCAGAATTTATGCTAGAAAATTTGCAGACACCCTAAAAAGTCTTAAAGGCTTTGATATAGTTGAGTAACTATGGATGTACCAGATAACTACGGTGGGATTGAAGAGAACTACTCAAAGTATGAGGATTCATATTTCGCTGTTTTACCTGTACCTTTAGAAAAGACAGTTTCATATAAAGGCGGCACTTCTTTAGGCCCTAAAGCAATAATCAATGCCAGTCAAAACATGGAACTCTTTGATGAAGAGTTTTTTGTTTCTCCCTGTACAATGGGTATCCACACAAAAAATGAAGTTAATTGTAATCAAGCAATGGAAAAGGTGATGCTTGAAATTGAAGAAGAGTCATTCAAGATTCTAAAAGATAAAAAATTTCTCTGTGTTCTCGGGGGGGAACATTCAGTTTCTCAAGCTCCAGTAAAAGCTGCAAAAAGAATGTACAAAGATATCTCTGTTTTACAGTTTGATGCACATTTAGATCTAAGGGATGCATACCTTGGGGATAAATATAGCCACGCCTCGGTAATGTCAAGGGTGGAAGAAGATGCCCCAATTGTTCAAGTTGGCATAAGAAGCTTCTCAGAAGAAGAGTATGAAAAAATTAAAGATGGGAACTACAATATCTTCTATGCAAAAGATATACACGATAACAAAAATTGGTTTAACAGAGCTATTGAAAAATTATCCGATAATGTTTACATAACTTTCGATATCGATGCATTTGATCCATCAATTATTCCTGGAACAGGGACGCCTGAACCCGGAGGCCTTTCATGGTACCTTGCATGTGACTTCTTAAAAGAAGTATTTTTCAAGAGAAATGTGGTGGCTGTGGACATTGTCGAAGTTGCGCCTCAAGAATCGTCTTCAGTTTCTGAATTTGTTGCAAGCAAACTTCTATACAAAATGATGACATACAAGTACATAAAAATAACATAATAATTCGGCCTAAAAATAGAAATCAAGGCTTGAATTTGGCAATAAAATGCAAAATCATTTATTTAGTATATTATTTTTTATTTATTTTAATGTTATTTTTTGTAGTTTGCACTTAAAACAAACAAAAGATTTTTAAATCAGTTTTTAATCTCTTAAAACAACTACCCTATAGAGGTAAGAGAATATTTTGGAGGAAAATAAATGTTGAACTTAGAGTCTTTAATATCAATTCTTGAAGCTTGTAAAAAAAACAATATCGCAGAGTTGGTAGTCAGAAAGGATTCCGTTGAGATTAGAACTGTTGTTGCCGGTGGAAGTGCCGCTGTTCATGCTGCTCAGCCTCAAATTTCTATCCCTGCTGCAATGACGTCTGCAGGAACTGTTGAAGAAACGTCAGCACCTGTTGCAAAGGAAGCACCAAAGGCAGCTGCATCTTCAAACATGATAGAACTTACAGCCCCAACACCAGGAGTATCTTATGTATCTCCCGGAACTACAATTGATAAGAAACCACTTCCAAAGGAAGGGGATATAGTCGAAGCAGGACAAGTTGTAGCACTTGTTGAAGCTATGAAGATGTTTAATGAAGTAACAGCACCAAGAAAAGCAAGAATTGCAGAAATTAAAGTAACAAATGAAACTCTTGTCAAAGTTGGACAGGTACTAATGCTTCTTGAGCCTCTCTAAGCTGGGTACTACCTAATAAGGTGATACTTATGGAAGATGTAAACTACCTAAGGGATATATTCCAAACACCCGGCAAAGTGTCAGGTATACCCCATGACGATAGAATAGAGAGAGCAAAAAAAGGATGGGACAAAAAAGGAGAAGATACAGAAAAAAGGCTTGCCGAAGCAAAGAGATTTGTCAAATCAGGTACAAAAATCATTGATCCGGCCGATGCTGTAGCTCTTTTGGAAACTGTCATTAAACCAGGCGACAGAGTTGCAATAGAAGGGGACAATCAGAAGCAGGCTAATTTTTTAGCAAAAGCTTTTGCAAAGGTAAGTCCTTCAAAAGTAAATAATATTCACATGGTACAATCAGTACTTGCTTTACCAGAACATTTAGATGTTTTTGAAAAAGGTATAGCCTCAAAAGTTGATTTTTGTTATTCAGGCCCTGTAGCAACAAGACTTGCAAGTATGGTAATGAATGGGAAGATAACAATTGGTGCAATTCACACATACATGGAATTGTTTGCTAGAACTTATCTTGACCTCACACCAAGAGTATGTCTAGTCGCCGCAAATGCTGCAGACAAGGAAGGAAATCTTTACACAGGATTCAACACAGAAGAAACCCATTCAATAATTGAAGCTACCAAATTTAGAAAAGGTATTGTAATAGTACAGGTCAATGAGATTGTTAACAAGGTACCTCGTGTAGATATACCTGGTGGCTGGGTTGACTTTATTGTACCCACTGAGGACCCATATTATATTGAACCTCTCTTTACACGAGATCCAAGATTAATTACTGAATCTCAGATATTCATAGCTATGATGGCTTTAGTTGGAGTCTACGCAAAATACGAAGTTAAGACTCTAAATCACGGTATAGGTTTTAACACCGCAGCCGTTGAACTTTTACTGCCAACATTTGGGGAAGAGATGGGATTAAAAGGAAAGATTTGTACACACTGGGCATTAAATCCACACCCAACAATGATACCTGCTATAGAATCAGGATGGGCTGAAACCTTCATGCCATTCGGTAGTGAAGTTGGAATGGAGAAATATATTATGGCAAGACCAGATATATTCCCAATAGGTCCTGATGGAACAATGAGATCAAACAGAGTAATGTCCCAGGCCGCTGGTCATTATGCTGTAGATGCATTCTTTGGTTCAACTCTTCAAATTGACCAATTTGGTAACAGTGCCGCTGCAACTGCTGGAAGAATTCCAGGTTTTGGTGGGGCGCCTAACATGGCATGTAACGCACCCGGTAGAAGACACCCGTCAAAAGGATGGCTTATGGCTTCAAAAGAAGATGGTATGAGAGAATCATTGATTGGGCCAATATACAGAGGAAGAAAACTAGTAGTCCAAATGGTTGAAACATTTGGAGAAGGAATGGCTCCAGTATTCTTAGAAAAACTAGACGCGTTCAAACTACAAGCCCAGGCCAAATTCGAGATACCCCCTATCATGATTTACGGTGACGATATAACACATATAGTTACAGAAGAAGGAATCGCATACATCCACAAATGTAAATCATTAAAGGAAAGAATGGACGCAATTAAGGCAGTAGCAGGATACACGCCTCTAGGACTTGCAGCTGATGATTCACAGACTAAGAAATTAAGGAAGGCCGGAGTAGTTATGCTTCCTGAAGATTTAGACCTATCATTTAATGACGCTAAAAGATCAAAACTTGCTGCAAAGAGCATGAGTGAACTTGTAGAATGGTCTGGAGGTTTATACGAACCACCAGTCAAATTTAGAAATTGGTAAGGAGGATTAATATGTTTAAGAAAGTTCTTGTTGCAAATAGAGGAGAAATTGCTGTAAGGATAATCAGGGCATGCAAGGAAATGGGAATAAAATCAGTTGCTGTTTACTCTGACGCTGATAAAGATGCTCTTCATGTTACACTCGCAGATGAAGCAGTCAATATTGGACCTGCCGCATCAATTAAGAGTTACTTGAACATGATGAATATCATTAACGCCGCAATTGTCACGGGCGCAGAAGGTATTCACCCAGGTTACGGATTTCTTGCAGAAAACTCTAGATTTTCAAAGCTTTGTAAAGCTAATGGAATTAAATTCATAGGCCCCAGTGCAGAATCAATTGACGCAATGGGAGACAAAGCAACAGCTAAAGATACCATGAAGAAAGGTGGTGTTCCAGTAACACCCGGTTCTGATGGAATTATAAAAACAATCGAGGAAGCCGATAAACTCATAAAGAAGATCGGAGTCCCTGTAATCTGCAAAGCCTCAGCAGGCGGCGGTGGAAAGGGAATGAGACTTGTCAAGTCCGAAAAAGAGCTAGAATCTGCTTTGAGATCTTGTCAAGCCGAAGCACAGGCAGCCTTTGGGAACCCTGATGTATACATCGAAAAGTACATAGAACAACCAAGACACGTTGAGATTCAGATTATTGCTGACCAATATGGAAATGCAATATACCTTGGAGAAAGGGACTGCTCTATCCAGAGAAGACATCAGAAACTTGTCGAAGAAGGACCTTCACCTGCTATATCCCCTGAAATAAGGAAGAAGATGGGGGAGGCAGCAGTCAAGGCGGCACTTGCTGCAAACTATGAAGGTGCCGGAACAGTAGAATTTTTGTTTAACGATAAGGAAAACGATTTCTACTTCATGGAGATGAACACAAGGGTCCAGGTAGAACACTGTGTGTCTGAAATGATAACAAACATCGATATCGTAAAGACTGGTATAAAAGTAGCAGCTGGAGAAAAATTACCATACACACAGAAAGACATTCAGATTAGAGGTCATGCAATTGAATGCAGAATTAACGCTGAAGATCCAAACACATTCGTTCCATCCCCTGGTGAAATTTCAAAACTTATCCTTCCGGGAGGGCCTTTTGTTAGAGTCGATACAGCATGTTACCAAGGGTACCAGATACCACCATATTATGACTCTCTTATCGCAAAATTGATTGTATGGGGAGAAGACAGAAACGAGGCAATTGACAGAATGTACAGGGCACTTGACGAATTTATGGTAGATGGTATTAAAACAACAATTCCATTCCACAAAAAAGTCATGAAAAACCAGATATTCAGAGGAGGAGTTTTCCACACCGACTTTATTGAAAAACACATGGACAAGTCAAAGAATGGAGGGGACTAAATGGCATTAACTGAATTAAACTATGAATTTAAGCCTGAAACCCCTAAAACAATAAAGGACGAATGGTCCCACATTGGTGTTGTAGCCAGTGGAGATCTTGAAGTCTTGATTGAAAAGGAAAACGCTCTGAAAGGAAAAATTAAAATACACATTTTAACAACAGTCGTCGGTTTTGATGACGTCTGGGAAACAGTCGTTAAGAAATTCATTGATAAAACTGGACTCTCAGGAGTCAAAGTCAACATAAATGACAACGCAGCAACCCCCGCAGTAGTTATTAGAAGACTTCAGCAGGCAGTAGATAATGGAGGAGGTCTCCAATAAGGTGATATTATGAAAATAAATTGGGAAGATCTTCAGAGTAAGAGCTTTTACCAAGCAACCGCTAGGGAAAGAGCTTACGGAATGGTAGATAAAGACACTTTCAAGGAATTTCTAGGTCCAAGAGATAAAATGACAAGTCCACACTTATTGATTCTTGGAGAGGCTGTTGAATTCGACGATGGGATTACTGTGGGCGTTGGTAAGATAAAGAAACACCCAGTATTTGTAATATCCCAAGAAGGAAAGTTCGTTGGTGGAGCACTTGGTGAAGTTAACGGAGCTAAGATGGCCTACACAATGAAACTCGCCTTAAAGACTTATGAAAAGATGAAGGAAAAATACGGCTCAGTACCAGACGACAGAAAACCAATATGCATAGTCTCATTTGACTCTGGAGGAGTAAGACTCCACGAAGCAAACGCTGGACTTTTAATGCACTCTGAATCAATGGAAACAATTTGGGAACTTCAAAACAAGGTACCCTATATTGCAATAACAGGCAGCACAATAGGTGCATATGGTGCACAGGGATTCGTCTGTTTAAGTGCAGATGTTGTCATCGCAAACGACTTTGGAAGAATTGGACTTACTGGTCCTGAAGTTATCCAGCAGGAAGTAGGAAAGGATGAATTTGACGCATCCGACAGAGCCCTCATATGGAGGACAATGGGCGCAAGGTCAAAATACATCCTAGGAGATGTTGACTACTTAATAAAAGATACAATTGGTACATTCAGAGACACAATTGTCAACATTGTCGATGAACCTATGAGTAAGATTTCTAAGACAAGAAAAGTTGGTTCACCACAGCTTGTTGAAGAAAATCTTGAAGTAGTGAAACTAGCTGCTGAAAAGAAAATAAAGGACTCAAAGGACCTCTGGAAAATTTATGGAAACGAAAACGTTGACCAGATCCCAGAGATGCCCCAGGAAAAGTTTCTTTCAGTTGTAAAAAGAAGGCCAAGGAGGATTTAAATGGTAACATCACTAATCGGAAAGACAGAAGAAGCAATCCAGATGATATTTGACAAGGATTCATTCCAAGAAAATGTTATTGGAACTACTCATCTAGATGCAGAGCTTGCACCTCCAGTAATGGTGGGCCAGGCAATGCTAGACGGAGAAGTATGCTCAGTTCTCGCAAATAACTCAAGGAGACCAAATCCCAGATTTAGAGTTGTTTACAGCGGAATCTTAGGAATGGAAGAAGCTTACAAATTCTCTCAGGCAATGTACGCTACAATAAATGCAGACAAGGACAGGCCAAAAGACAAGAAGAGGCCAATTATTCTATTAATAGACACTCCAGGAAACAGTCCAGGAAAAATAGAGGAAATTGTCGGAATGACAAAAGGAACAGCTTCCTACCAGTTTGCTATTGAAGATGCAAGATTGGCAGGACATCCTGTAATTGGAATGATTATAGGAAGAGCGGTAAGTGGTGGATTCTTATGTCACGGACTTCTTTCAGACAGAATTCTTGCACTCCCAAAAGAATATGGAACAATTGTTCACGTCATGCCTACAACAAGTATAGCTGTTATTACAAAGATACCCCTAGAGCGGCTAAACGAGCTTGTCAAGACAAATCCAGTATTTGCTTCAGGAGCTGAATTCTTCTATGACCTTGGTGGAATAGACGACATGGTAAAGAAACCTGAGGACATGAGAGCTACTATCATCAAGACAGTAAAGGAAATTAGAGAGCTTAAAAAGCAGGGTAAGGAAGACCAGCTTGGAATTTGGCACAGAGGAGAAGTCGGTGCACAGAGAGGCGGCAGAACAAAAAGAATGGAAGCCATCAAGAAGATGCAAGAAGAATACGAAAAGCTCCTACCTGAGCTATTATAATAATTTCCTTTATTTTAAATTTTTTTATTTTGAGGAATTAAAATGGAAAAAAAAACAAATCCTTATTTTGAGGAATTAAAAGATAGTGTTGAAACTTTTTCTACAGTTCCTTCTTTTGATGAAATGAAACATAGGACTCTTGCTGATAAGGGCATAAATGGCCCAACTGCAGCACACGTTATAGAAGAGGTACATACGCCTCTAAACTACGCATACATAACCTTCACAACAGGAACAACTGCTTGGCAGAATCTAGTTGGCATAACGCCAAATGAAAAAGAATACCGAAAAAATGTAGGTAAAAATGCATTAAAGATGGCAGGAGTAAAAGAAGGCCACAAAGCGATGTTTTGTTATCCACCTCTACTAAATGCAATAACAAGAAACGCATTGGAAGAGCTGGGTGTGACATGGACATTTCTCACTAAATCATCCAGAGATTCTTTTCTAATGGATCTATATTACAAGGAGCCAAATGTAATTTTTGGTGAATCATCATTTCTAAAAGCTTCATTACAAGACGCTATAAAATTAAATGTTGCAGAAGACCTCCCAAAAGTGGATATAGTAAACTGCATAGGCACACCTTTGGATTTAGAGGCTGCTGATCTAATACATGACATTCTCGGTGCCAGAGTCAATGATATATACGGTACCCAAGAATTTGGGTGGATAACAATGAATGGAAATCCTGTGAGGGAAGACATTGCATTTGTAAGATCTGATGTGGGGCATGATTTCAAAGAAGCAGTAGTGGGCGGACTTCCCACAGGGGATAGTTTTCCTGTAGTTGAATCTGGTCATGCGCTTGACAAAAATGGGAAGATAATCACCTATATGAGAGCTAGAACCCAACCTGATTATGAAATTTACGTTAGAGAAACAACACTAAATGCGAAACAAACAATTGAAAGGGCATGCCGAAGCATTTTGAGAATAAAATCCAAGGTAGCAAAAGTCCCCGAGGATGTTATCTTAAACTCCAATAGGACAGTCCTAGAACTTAAACCTTCAATAATCCCGAAAGGTTATGAAGAGAACAACGAGCCAGTAATCATAGAAGGGCCTGTTAAGACAAAGATGTTTGACCTACTTGTTCAGGCACAGCTTGACTACCAAACTTTAAGCGTTAAGGATCCATGCTGGGTCAAGGATAGGTAAATCCAAACATGATTTTTCATAGGCATGATCTGGTGTTTTCCGACTGGAAACAGATAGATACCTCAACAATTCAAAATGAGGAGTTTAAAAAACTTATACTTCAGAATATCCTCCCTGGAATTGTAAGGCGAGAAGAGATTGATGTCACTCAAGGAGATAACTACTATTCTGAAAAAGAAACGGTCTTCATTGGCTTTGTTTATCCCTATACAGAAAATGGGAGAAGGCTTAGATTCGGATCATCTGTTTCTGGAAATAAAATTACAAAGCTAGTAACTCCCTATGAAATTACAAATTTCAAATTTCAATCAAGAACACCTGCACTGTCCGCATTATACCACGTAAAAAATGAATTTAAGGTAGGTGTTTGGGGTTCAACATCCCTTGAAATTATCACGGGATTACCTTACACCCATGACAAGTCCGACTTGGATCTAATTGTAAAAAACTGCGCTCCAGATGAGCTTATTGGTCTCTTAGCTTTGTGCAACGAGATTGAGTCTAAAATGAGGATTAAGATTGATGTTGAAATTCATCTTAGGTCCGGTTATGGCATAAACCTTAAAGAGTATGCATCTGAAAGCGATACACTGCTTGGGAAAGGATTAAGAGACGTTATATTGATAGATAGAGAGAGCATAGAGGCATATTTATGAAAAAAGTAGACTTACTGGGGGAACTTGCAACTAGGAGCATCCTTTTAGAGGTATCTACGCACCCAAAACCCGGTCTTGTTACACCTTTTTCGTCAGGGGCTCACAGGGACATGGACTTTACACTTTTCTTGAAGAGCACAGCTGTACTGAGCCAGGGCTTTAAGGAGGTATCCCACTTTGGTTATAATTATAAAGGGGATATACAGAAGATGCTTCCACCTTTAAGAAAACTAGGGCTGGAAGTTGAAGAGAGGATGTTTGAAGTAACAAACGGCGTCAACACTCAAAAAGGCCTCATATTCCTTTTTTATCTGATACTTGGCGCATCGGGCCATTTATTGAACAAAAGGAGACTCTCCCCAAAAAATGTTTCATCTTCAGTTTCAAAGATAACTTCCGGAATAACTGAAAAAGAACTTGGATCAATCAAGAAAGGTAAAAAAACTCTTTCAAAGGGCGAAAATACATTTGTCAAACATGGCATCGCAGGTATTAGGGGGGAAGTAGAAAAAGGACTCCCAACAGTTATGGAACTTGGCCTGCCCGAATTCAAAAAAGTGTATGAGAAAACTCAAGACTTAAACAAGTCTTCACTTCACGCACTTATTGCCATAATGTCAAAAGCTGAAGACACAAACATTATCTCAAGAAACGGCATCGAAGCATACTATGATATCCAGAAAAAAGCAGATGAAATAGTAAAGGTGGGCGGAGTTTTAACGACTACTGGGATGTCAAAGATATTAGATCTTGAAATGGATTTTCTCAAAAAAAATATTAGCCCAGGCGGCGCCGCAGACCTATTGAGCGCAACATTATTCTTTTACTTCCTTAGTAAAGAGATGTGAGGGACAAATATGGAATTAACACCCCTTCAGACTTTTATTATTGCACTTGTATTTAGGATATCAATACCTATAGTACTATTTGTCGGGATAATCTATTTTTATAAAAAGAAAGGTAAAAAGCAGAGATGATTTAATTCCAAAACTCTTCTATTATAAGTGATGCAAGAAAGCACAATCCAGAATTCTTCATGCCCCAATAACGCTCTATATTAGGTCTTGCGACATCTAAGAGGTTTTTCAACTCCTCATTAATCAATTCATACTCGCTACTTGTAAGTTGCACGATGGATATACGTTTTCCTAGAAACTCCATAATTTTTCCTGCTTCTATCTGATCTTCTATCTCCTTAATTGAGATCTGGTACTCTGATGAATCTATAGCGCATATAATCTCAAAAAGCAGATTCTTTATGGCGTCGCGAGGTATATCTTTATTCATATTAGTCAATCTTAATTCTAATAATAGTTTATTAATCTTATGTCTTGATTAGGCTATATGAGAAATCATTATATATCACAACCGATATTATTTTTCGTGACCAGAAATAAAATTATCTTTCCAATAGTTTTTCTTGTTTTATTAGTTTCTGCTTGTTGTTTATACATAGAAGAAACAAAACCTGCCCCAGTTGAAAATGGAAATTCTCAGTCAAGTTACACAGACAAGGAGATTGAATACTTCAAAGAAATTGCGCTAGGAACTGAGTATGGTAACAATATACAGGTTATAAGAAAATGGGATTCTGATATAAGGATAAAAATCAATGGAAGTCCAAATGAAATGGATATCCAGGCCTTGAATCAAGTAGTATCAGAGATCAATGAAATTATTGGTGATAAGATAAACCTATCTATCGTTAGCACGAATCAAAATATCGATATTAACTTTGTTCCATTATCCGATTTTTCTATCTGTAATGCAGCTCCTGGAAACTATGGGTATTTTAACTGTAAATGGAGGAATAATGTGATTTACGAATGTGATATCTGCATTGCTAATGAGAATACCCTCCTTCAGGAAGAAAGGTCTCATATGATAAGAGAGGAACTAACTCAGTCTCTAGGGTTAATGAGGGATTCCTTGAAATACCGTGACAGCATATTTTACGAGGGGTGGACTCAAACTCAGAGATACTCTGAAATTGATAGAAAGATGATTGAGATATTATACTCTGGAAGTATAAGGCCCGGCATGGGAAAGGAAGAAATCGAGTTAATATTAAAAAAATAAAATTGGATCCCTAATTCAAGTTATTCTGAAATAACCTAATAGAAACTATTTTAAGTCTTTCATTTATACTCAAAGTATGAACTACAAACTACTATTGGGATGTCTTTGCATTGGATCAGGCTTATCTACACTTTATTACAGATTTACAAATGCTTTGTATTTTGAATTTTTAGATATAGTAATTTTGGCTCTATCATTTGTTGCTGGAATATACTTTATCTCAAAAGGACGAGAAGAGTCAAAGAAATTAAAAGAATAAAAATTCTCATATAAGATGGGATTATTTGAAGATATTTGGATTCAAATAGACTAAGCTATATATAATTGTTATCCTCAACAATGTGGGTGTAAAAATGTTTGGCACATTTGCAATAGGTGGAATGTGGAACGTAGGCATAATAGGCTTAGTTGTTCTAGTATTGTTAGACGCCCTGTTCCTTTGGATAGGGGCTAAATTTGCAGGAATTGACGATTCTTCATACTGGAAAGCAATTCTCGGTGTTGTTGTATTAATAGCATTGAGCGCTATATTGGGATCATTTTTCGGATCTTTAGGGATTATCGGGACAATTATTAGTTTCGTTGTAGCTCTATGGGTCGTAAAATCCATCTACGAAACATCGTGGTTAAAGGCCTTTTTAGCACTAATACTTGCATACATAGCCTTTATGGTACTTGCAGCTATATTTTCAAATCTAGCAATTTTTTAAAAAATTTTTATTTTTTAGAATAAGTGGAGGGAGTGGGATTCGAACCCACGAACACCTACATGACAGGACTCTGAATCCTGCGCCTTTGGCCAAGCTCGGCAATCCCTCCTTACTATATCATTTTTGTTTGAGAATCAGAGTGTTTTAGTCTCTCAACTTCATTCCAGAGCTTTTGTTCCTCTTCACCACTTGGTTTATAGTTAATTCCATGTGGCATGGACTTTCCTTTCTCATCAACTGTGACAAAAGTTACAAATCCATCAACAAGTTGCTCTTTTGTGAGTCTTTTGTATATCTTTGTGTATATGGTCAAGCTTGTTTTTCCAACATGCGCTAAAACTGATTCAATCTGGACGATATCTCCATTGTTTCCTGGTCTAATAAATTTCATACCATGGACCTTGATACAGACAATTTTTGTAGGATCCCCATAAACTCTAGAAGCTTCGATAAAAGCCCCCTCAACAAACCACATTGAAGTCACACCGGCAAAAAGAGTTCCGTGATGATTCAAATTCTCAGGTCTAACAAGTTTTGATATTGTAGTAAAATTTGAAGTGCCCATAAAATCAACCTTAAAGTGGGGACACAGGGATTTGAACCCTGATCCATGGATTTCCCCATCAAACTCCAGAATTTCTTCATCGGCATTACGCCATCAGTATTCTCTTTCATCCGGAAAGGATTCTGGAGTCCATGATGATGGCCTGATTACACCATGTCCCCTTTGCGAAGCCGGGGGAGGGAGTTGAACCCTCGTGATCGGATCTGCAGTCCGAGGCCGAGCCTCTCGACAACCCCGGCTTAATCAAAATAGCCTTTAAGTATTTTATAAAACTTTCGTTAAATACTTTGATGGCGAAGAAATGAACTCTTTCAACGAAACTTTGCTCTCTTCCCCGGATTTTAAGTCGCGCAACGTTACATTGCCCTCTTTTAGATCCCTTTCACCTATAATCAAAAGAGATTTTGCACCTAATTTGTTTGCAAACTTCATCTGATTTGAAAGATTTCTACCCATGATGTCAAAATCAACTTTAAATCCATTATTTCTCAAACTGGTTAATGCCTTTGAAACTTCCTTTTCAACATCACCAATAGTTGCAATGAAGAGATCAATCTCAACCTTTTCTTCTGGCCATATGTTTTTTCTCCTCATCATGAGTTCTAGGACAGCATCGCCCATCCCAAATCCAACGGCAGATATATGTTCTCCTCCAAAAAGTTCTGCAAGATTGTCATATCGGCCGCCACCAAAGAGTGCTCTAAATTCCCTTTTCCTATCGTGGACCTCAAAAACCATGCCTGTGTAGTAGTCAAGCCCTCTCACAATTGATGGGTCAAAGGTAATAAATTTTTCATAGCCTCTATCATTTAGATTTTGAGCGATCTTCTTTAGCGAATCAATGACCTTGGATATACCTTCTCCTTGGTAGGCCCCAGATAGACCTTCAATAGATTTAAGCAAGCCCCCCTTTGAATTAAGAAAAACTTCTATTTCTTTTATCTGATTATCATCTAAACCGATACCCAAGAGCATTTCCTTAAAGTCTCTTTCAGTTATCTTTTCTCTCTTGTCAATAATTTTAAGAACATCATGGTAATTTTTTATTCCAAGATCTAATAGAAATTCCTGAAGCATGCGCCTGTCCGATATCCTGACTTCTATGTCTGATTCATCAAAACCTAGGTCGCAAAGTAGTTTTATGGCACACGATATAACTTCAGTGTCAGCCCTTGGGTCTTCAGAGCCGAATATATCAATATTGAGCTGGTAGAACTCACGTAATCTACCACTCTGGGGCCTTTCATACCTCCATAGTCTTGGTATTGAATACCATTTCACTGGAAATGAAAGCTCCTTTGCCCTAGATACTAATACCCTGACAACTGAAGGAGTAAGCTCTGGGCGCAAAGAGATCATCCTGCCACCTTTATCCTCAAAGGCATAAAGCTCTTCAATGATCTCTTCACCGCTTTTTATGGAATAAAGATCAAATAGTTCGATTGCTGGCGTATCTGTTTCAAAAAATCCAAATTCTTCGACACTTTTTTTTATCGATGAAAATACTTTCTTTCTTGCAGCCATTTCATTTGGAAGAAAGTCCCTTGTACCCCTCAAGCGTTCGAACATCTTTGCACCCAGATTAAAAAATTCAAAGCAGTTTGCTGATTGATTTCCCTTGCTCTATAGCTTCCCTGATTATTGCCTCCCTTTTAAGAGTTTCTTCAGCAATATGGATGATTTCTTCAATCTTATCTTTTGGAATAACAACGACGCCATCGTCGTCCCCAACTATCCAGTCCCCTGGATTTACTATGACTCCACCGCAGACTACTGGGGCATTAATTTCCCCAAGTCTCGTTGCAGTACCAGCTCTTGTGACTATCCCGCGGCAGAATACGGGTAGACCTTCTCCCCTTATACTCTTGACATCTCTTATTGCTCCATCCACAACAACGCCAGCTACCTTTTTTAGTTTGGCCTGCATTGCCATAAGATCACCGAAAAGAGAAAATTTGGTGATCCCTCCTCCATCAATCACCAAAACTTCCCCTTCTGAAATATCCTCAAGAGCCTTTAGAGCTGTAAGCATATCGCCAGGACAGCATTTTGCGGTAAAGGCAGGTCCACAGACGAAATCGCCTTGTTTTATAGGCTTTATAGATTCATCAACCGAACCTCTTTTTCTCAGGGCATCATTGATAGAAGCAGCATCTAAAGTTCTAAGTTTTTTCTCTATCTCTCCCCTTTTCGTAAATATCTACCCCCTATCCCATATTATTTTATCCTTTTTCAATTCTTCTATCCTTTCCTTGGAGTATCCCAAAACATTAGTTAATACTTCGTCAGTATGTTCTCCTAGTGCAGGTGGGCGCAAATGACTTTTACATGGAGTAAGTGACAAACTCAAAGGAGAATTAGATGTAACCATCTTTCCTGCAATTGGATGGTCAAATTCAAAAAGCATATTCCTATATTTTGTATTTGGATCATTAAGGACCTTGTCAACTGTATTAACAGGTCCGCATGGAACGCCCGCATCATTTATTATTCTTACCAAATCTTCAGTTGTATGATTTTGTGTCCAATCTTCAATTATCTTTTTTAATTCTGCCTCATTTTTGGTCCTCAACTCATTATTTTTGAACCTTTCAGCCATAATTAAGAGATTAAATTCCGGAATATTGCTGCAAAACATCTCCCACAAATGGTCATTTCCTATACCTATGACAATGTACCCGTCAAGAGCTTTGAATACATCAAAAGGGGTAAGACTTGGATGTCTTGATCCAATTCTCTGGGGTATCTCTTCAGAAACAGTATATCTGACTACAGCATTTTCCAAAATTGCAATAATGCAATCTACCATAGCGGTGTCTATATACTGTGCTTGTCCAGTTTTCTCTTTAACTCTTAAAGCCCCTAAAATTCCAATCGCGGAGAACATGCCTGACATTATATCTGCAATTGATGATCCCACTCTTGTAGGGGGATTATCTGGAAAACCTGTTATGCCCATCAATCCTCCATAAGCCTGTGCTATAATGTCATATCCAGGCCTTCCAGGGTATACAGAATCATTTCCAAATTGAGAGATTGTAGCGTAAATTATATTAGGATTTATTTTTTTGATATTTTCATATGAAAATCCAAGCTTTTCCATTGTCCCAGGTCTGAAATTTTCCGTTACAACGTCACATATTTTAATAAATTCTCTAAGTATTTCCTTACCTTTTTCTTCTTTAAGATTCAATACGACACTTTTTTTGTTTCTGTTGACGCTCATAAAATAAGCGCTTTCTCCATTTTTATATGGTCCAAATTTTCTTGAATCTTCTCCGTCACTCTTTTCTATTTTTATAATTTCAGCCCCTAGATCGCCTAAGATCATAGTGCAGTATGGCATCGCAAGCACATGGCTTAAATCCAGTATCTTTACTCCTTCTAATGGCCTCATTTATCCACCTCACTAAAATTAAATAATGAAATTATCACAACAATTTCCTCAACAGATGGATTGCCATCTATCTCAATCGAGCGACATTTGTCCTTTTCTTCTTTTTTTTCGTCTATTATGATATCAGTTACCATATTAATAAACTTTTCCCATTTTATTTTGTATCTATCACAAAGAGAAGTTCGCCCTTTTCAACAATCATCCCTTCATAAACTGGTATCCTTGATAGTAACCCTGCCTCCGGAGCATAAATTTCTGTCTCCATCTTCATTGCTATTAATGTCATTATCGGGTCTCCTTTTACCACCCTTTCTCCGGCTTTCTTCGATAATTTGAGTACAATACCTCCTATTATCGAATCAACATAAATAATATCATTTTCTTTTCTGTATTGGCTATCATCTTTCTTTTTCTGTATCTTCTTTAAAATAGAGATTTCATAGATGAATTCATCATAAAATACCTGATACTCTCCATCAGATACTTTTTTCAATTTAATCTGATGTTCTTTATCATTAACTTTTATTTTGAATTCATCCATGAAAATCAAGCGAGAGAAGCTATCAAGACTCCAGCGGCAACAGCGGTACCGATGACTCCTGCAACATTAGGGCCCATTGCATGCATTAGAAGGTGATTCTGTGGGTCTTCCTTTAATCCCATTTTCTGTACAACCCTCGCAGACATTGGAACTGCTGAAACACCGGCAGCACCTATCATAGGATTAATCTTCTCCTTTAGGAATAGATTCATTATCTTTGCAACTATAACTCCACCACATGCAGCAGTAAAGAATGCCACTACTCCCAAAATCATGATCTTCATTGTTTGTAGATTAAGGAAGTTGGCCGCATCCATAGTACTACCAACTGAAAGTCCAAGGATAATTGTCACAATGTTCAAAAGCTCCTCACTAGCACCTTTGGCAAGCCTTTGTGTAACACCTGTCTCCCTGAAAAGATTTCCAACAAAAAGAAGTCCTACTAATGGGATAGCCTTAGGTACTAATAATCCAGTTACAATTGCAGCTATGATTGGGAATGCAACTTTTTCTTTCTGTGAAACTACTCTCATCTGTACCATTTTAATTTTTCTTTCAGCTTTTGTAGTTGTAAGCATAATTGCAGGCGGTAGTATTAACGGCACTAACGACATGTAGGAGTATGCAGCTACTGCAGTAGCACCTAATAATTCAGGAGCTAGAACTGTAGTGACATAAATTGTAGTTGGTCCATCCGCTCCTCCGATTATTCCGATAGAGGCAGCTTGTTGTGGAGTAAATCCAAGTATAATTGAACCTACAAGCGCAATAAATACTCCAATCTGAGCAGCAGCACCAAGTATGAATGTTTTTGGATTTGCTAACAACGGCCCAAAATCTGTCAGAGCACCAATCCCCATGAATATTAGACAAGGGACAATTTCATTAGCTATCAGATACTTTAAGAAAATACCAAATACCCCACCAATTGCATTAGGGTCAGAGATACCAGTTAATGGTATATTAGAAAGAATTGCCCCAAAACCAATTGGCACTAACAATAGCGGCTCAAATCCCTTGTAGATTGCGAGGTATATAAGTATGAAACCTACCACTATCATCGCAACATTACCGGCAGATAAATCAAAAATCCCGCTTGTTGTTTTGAATATTTCAATAAAGGACGATATTAAGTCGACCATATTATCACTTATCCTATTGTGAAGAGGGTATCACCAGTGTTTATAGTCTGTCCTGGTTTCACTGAAATGTTACCTATTACCCCATCTGATGGAGAGGAGATCTCATTTTCCATTTTCATTGCTTCGAGTATCAATACTACGTCCCCAACTGAAACTTTGTCCCCTGGATTCTTTTTTATTGATAGAACTGTTCCTGACATGACGGCTTTTACAGGCTCACCTTTACCTGAAGACGGTTTTGAAATTGGAGCAGGCGCTTCTCTTTGGGGAGTATAGGATGGAGCTTGGTAAACTTGTTTGGGTGATGATTGTTGTCTAGCAGTTCCCATTAACTCTTGGATATTAACCGTAGACTTCTTATTACCCAACTTGACCTCTAGATTTCCACTTTCAATATTTTCAACTTCTACTTCGTACTCCTTTCCATCTACATTAACTTTGTATTTAGCCATTATAACATCTCCATCTGTTCTCGTCTGCTTAATAATTTCCAGTTATCTATCTTAGAATGCAAATTAATAAGTGAAACTGCATCTTTAGATATATGGAAATAAGCTGCTGTTATCATTGCAGTTAATTCATCATTTGATATTCCTACTTCATCTTCAGTTTGAGTTTCAGTTAGATTAATTTTTTCTTCTTTATTATTTTTCTTTTCTTCCCTATTTTTAATAAATTTACCAAAATAATGTATAACTCCTGATAAAATAATCAAAACCAAAAAAGTTATAGCCATACCAACTATAACTAAGGTCAATCCTAAAGTCAAATAATCCATGTTTACCATTATATCCACCTTAGAATGGAATTATACCATGTTTTTTCTTGGGTAGTACTTCTCTCTTTGACTGGTATACCCTAAGTGAATTGATTAGTATCGTTCTTAGATTTTTTGGGTCAACTACATCATCAACATAGCCACGTGCAGCTGCCATGTAGGGATTTGCAAATTTCTGTTTGTAGTCTTCGCTTAGTTCATCTGTTTTCTTTGTAGGATTAGAGGCTTCAGATATCTCTTTTCTAAAGACTATTTCACATGCGCCTTTTGGCCCCATAACTGCAATCTCTGCTGTTGGCAGCGCATAAACTGCATCAGCCCGTAGATGTTTTGAAGCCATAGCTATATATGCCCCCCCGTAAGCTTTTCTCACAATAACTGTAATTAAAGGAACAGTAGCTTCAGAGTACGCATATAATAGCTTTGCACCGTGTCTTATAATTCCGCCATGCTCTTGGTCTAATCCCGGCATATAACCTGGTGTGTCAACAAAAGTCAGTATTGGAATGTTAAAAGCATCACAGAATCTGATAAATCTTGATGCTTTGTCAGAGGAGTTAATATCTAAAACTCCAGCAATATGGCTTGGATTGTTTGCGACTATGCCCACGACTTTTCCGTCAAGTCTCCCAAATCCAACTAGGATATTTGGTGCATAGAGAGGATGAATTTCATAGAATTCATTGTTATCAAGAACTGCTTTAACAATTTGACTTGCATGATAACCTTTGTTTGAATCTTCTGGTATAATCGAATAAAGCTCAGGAGTCTCCCTCAATGGGTCATCTGTTGGTGCAATTGATGGAGGGTCTTCCATGTTGTTTGAAGGCAAATAACTGAAGAGATTTCTAATAAGATTTAAGGTATCCTCGTCATTTTTTCCAACCCTATGTGCCATTCCGCTTTTAGTCTCGTGGACATGAGGCCCACCAAGTTCTTCAAAGGTCACATCCTGATGCAACACAGTTTTTACAACTTGAGGCCCAGTTATGAACATATAACTTGTAACATCGGTCATGAAGACAAAATCCCCTATTGCCGGAGAATAAACGGCACCACCAGCACAAGGCCCCATAATAGCTGTTATCTGAGGTATAACTCCAGAAGATATTGTGTTCCTGTAGAAAATATCCCCATACCCCTTCAGGGAATCAACACCTTCTTGTATCCTTGCGCCTCCGGAATCATTTATACCGATCACAGGAGCTCCAACCTTCATAGCCTGATCCATTAGATAGCTTATCTTGAAAGCATGTGCTTCTCCCAAGGAACCTCCCATAACTGTGAAGTCTTGGGAAAAGACATATACGAGTCTCCCTTCGATTGTACCGAAACCCGTAATGACGCCATCTCCAGGTATATCCGTTTTGTCTAGACCGAAATCAACTGCTCTATGTTTCATCAGTCCATTTATTTCAACAAAGCTGTTCTTGTCAAGGAGTATGTCAAGCCTTTCTCTTGCATTAAGTTTACCCTTTGCATGTTGAGATTCAAGCTTTTCCTTTCCTCCTCCCATCTTTAACTTGTCTTTCTTTTCTTTTAGCTCTTTTAGCATACCTTCAATGGCCATAAAATTACCACCGTTCGCCTTATCTTTTGATTTAGGCGGCACTGCTTCAATACTTAATAGAACTGTTTAAAAACTTTGTGGTAATCCAAATATTCGGGCTTTTAATTGACTTTTATTGGTATTTTTGTATGGCATATTGGACATTTGTCATCAATTAGGCTATTTTTCACGCCATAAGTTCTTTTGACAACTACGTTCTTGCAGTTAGGACAAAAAGTATCATTATTTGAAGCCACATTTCCAAGATAAACATATTTTAGTTTCTTTACAGCTATTTCTTTTGCCTTATAGAGCGTCTCAACTGGTGTAGATTTTATCTCCATTTTGTACATCGGCCTGTAAGCAGAAAAGTGTAAAGGGATCTCATCGCTCAACTCTGAAACAAAATCAACAAGTTTTATTATATCTTCATCTGAATCATTTAAAGTCGGAATCAATAAATTTGTTATTTCGATATGAGTTTCTCTAAATGCAGTTTTAATTGTTTCTAGTACTGGCCGGAGCCTTGCTCCGCAAATCTTTTGGTAAAACTCCTCAGAAAATGCTTTGAGATCTATATTCATTGCGTCAATATATGGTAAAGCCTCCTTTAGTGGCTTTGGATTTATGAACCCGTTTGTAACCCATACATTTTTGATACAATTTTCTGTTGCTATTTTTGAAGTATCCATTAGATATTCGTAGAATATTGTTGGCTCTGTGTATGTATAAGAGATAGATTTACACCCATGCATCTTTGCTAGCTCAACTATTTTCTCTGGCTTTAGAAAATGGTAAGCTATATCGTCAGGCGTTGATTGAGAAAGATCAAAGTTCTGGCAGTTCTGACAGAATAGATTACACCCCGGCGTTCCAAAGGAGAGAGAATATGAACCAGGGTAGAAATGATAAAGAGGCTTTTTCTCTATCGGATCTACATGGAAATACAGTTTTTCTGAGTCACTCTCTCCATAAACAAGAGTTCTTAGTTTTCCATCTAGATTTATTCTTGCCCTGCATTTGCCCCTCTCATTTGGAGATATAAGGCATACATGCGGACACAATAGGCATCTCATGTCCTCCTTTTCTTTTCTGTAAAAGAGTGCCTCTCTCATGCTAAAAATATTGATTTAATACTATTTTAATTTATCTAAAAAAAAGAGAAATTATTTTTTAGAGGATTTTACCTTTTCTAGAGCTTCTTTGAAGTCTTCTTTAGTTACAAACTCAGTCTTGTCAAGGCCTTTTCTTATGGCGTTTAGACCAGCTTCCCTGGTAAGAGATTTTATATCGGCACCTGTAAATCCTTCAGTTGGTTGGACTAGCTCATTAATATCAACGTCCTTTAGTGGCATTCCCTTGGTGTGGATCTTCAGTATATCAAGTCTTGATTCCTTGTCAGGCAATGGTATTTCGACTATCACATCAAATCTCCCAGGCCTAAGAAGGGCCTCATCTAAAATGTCTGGTCTGTTTGTCGCCGCGATGACTATTACTCTCTCCAAGGATTCAACGCCATCCATCTCTGTCAATAATTGATTTACCATTCTTTCAGTTACCTTTGCACCAGTCTCTTGGCCTCTTTTGGGCGCAATTGAATCAATCTCATCAAAGAATATTATAGAAGGGGCTACTTGCCGGGCCTTGCTGAATATTTTCCTGATACCTTTTTCACTCTCACCAACCCATTTTGAGATTAGCTCAGGACCCCTAATTGCTATGAAGTTTGCCTCGCTTTCTGTTGCAACAGCCTTTGCAAGAAGAGTCTTCCCACATCCAGGTGGCCCATAAAGGAGGATACCTTTAGGACCTTCAACGTTTATCTTTTTGAATACATCGGGATATTTTAGTGGCCACTCCACAGCTTCCTGTAATCTTTGTTTTACTTCTTTTAATCCCCCTATATCACTCCATTTTACAGTTGGAACTTCAACTAAGGCTTCCCTCATTGCAGATGGCTCTACTTCTAAAAAAGCTAAATCGAAATCATTCTTTGTTACTTCAAGCTTGTTTAGAATTTCTGGGGAAATTTCAATATCTCCTCCGCTGAGATCTGGGAGAACTCTTCTAATCGCCTTCATCCCCGCCTCTTTACACAAGGCCTCAAGGTCCGCTCCGCTGTAACCGTGTGTTTTTGATGCATAATACGATATATTCACATCCTCAGTTATCGGCATGCCCCTTGTATGAACCTGAAGTATCTCTTTTCTGTCATTTATATCCGGAACACCAATTTCGATTTCTCTGTCAAATCTTCCAGGTCTCCTCAATGCAGGGTCAATTGTTTCTGGCAAGTTTGTAGCTGCTATCACCACTACCTTGCCTCTTGTCTTTAGCCCGTCCATTAGTGTCAGAAGCTGAGAAACTACCCTTCTTTCGACTTCCCCTTTTGACTCTTCCCTTTTTGGGGCAATTGCATCGATCTCATCTATGAATATTATGGCCGGAGAGTTTTCTCCTGCATCTTCAAAGACCTTCCTAAGGTTCTCCTCAGATTCACCATAGTATTTACTCATTATTTCTGGGCCGTTAATAGAGGTGAAATAAGCGTTGATCTCATTTGCAAGTGCCTTTGCAAGGAGAGTTTTACCTGTTCCAGGAGGTCCATACAGTAAAACTCCCTTGGGAGGATCTATACCGAGTTTTGAGAAAACTTCCGGATGCTTCATGGGCATCTCAATCATTTCTCTAATCTTTTGGATCTCATCCCTAAGTCCACCTATATCTTCATAAGTTACATCAGGCATTTTTGATATCTCAGATTCTGACACAGGTTTAGGTGAAATTGTTATTTTAGTTGATGGAATTATCTTTAGGATACCTCTTGGATTTGTTTTTGTCACGACAAATGGAAGGCTCCTATTAAAGATTTCAAATACAAAAACGTTATTTTGAACGATTGGGATATCAGAGAATTTTTCTTTGAAATATGATGAAAGGTCTCCTGAAAACTGCATATCGGCCTGCATAGGAGCAAGAGTAATTGCCTTTGCTTCCTTAACTTCTGCTCTTGAAATGCTGACTCTATCCCCAAGCAATGCTCCAGAGTTCTTCCTGAGTATGCTGTCCATTCTAACTATTCCGGAACCCTCAACATTATCTGGCAGGGCCTTTGCAGCTGTTATTTTCTCGCCTTTTATCTTTACAATCTCGCCATAATTTAGGTACATCTTTCTCATTGCATCGGGGTCAATCCTTACAATACCTTTACCCACATCGAGCTTTTCTGCGCTCCCTACAACAAGTTCTATTTCATTAATTTCTTTCACTTTAAAACACTCCATAATATATTAACATTAAGTTAACTTAATATAAAGTGAAAGTAATCCTTTATAAATTTTACGGTTAAAAATAATAAAATTGGCTATCTAGAAAAAATAAAGAGACTATCCATCGTAATCTTCAAGCTTTTTGGCAAAATCATTACTGTTATAAGATTTGGGTCTATCATCTACTTCAAACGATGAAACGTCATTATCTAAGCGGGCCGGCCTTTTTCTATTAATGGCATTTTTAACATAATCATCATGATCATTTTCCCTTATTTCAAAAAGGTCACTTTCATTAAAGACCCTGCTTTCAATTTCTTCTATCTCTTTGTATATCTCATCAAGATTACGTTTGATTCGCCTGATAGAATCCTTCAAAGTTTCAACTTCATAGCTGCCTTTCTTCTTGTCCTCATCGAAAAGGAAGTTCATAAAGCCACCAATTAAATTTTTAAAATTCAATTTAAATATATATTGCTAGTCACTGGAAAACTATTTAATATGCCTTAACATAATTGTTTAAATGAAAAAAGGCCTATCCTATCTTGATATTGCAGCTTTATCAGTCATTTTATTTCATACTGTTCTTTTAATCTTAAATATTGAAAATCTCCCTGCTGACCAGAAAGATTGGTCGTACCACCTGATGATTGCTAGGATGTTTGTCGAACACAAAACTTTCTTATGGGATTACTATGAGTTCGCACCCATAGGGAGACCTCACCTTTATCCTCCATTTCTTCATTTGCTATTTGCAGCCACAAATATCTTAGGTATGGGATGGGTAACAATCCAGAAGTTTTACGGGATTCTTATCTACCCAGTTTCGCTTCTTTCAACATTCTTTGTTTCAAGGGATCTTTTTGGAAAGAAAGTCGGATTATTGTCGGTAGTGATTCTTTCAGCTTCCTACAATTACTGGTGGTGGCAGATTTCAATAGCACCGACTTCTCTAATATTTGCACTCTTTCCTTTGGCAATGTGGGCAGTATATCGAAAAAAGACAATTCTTTCAATAGCCTTACTTTCAATATTTTTATGGACGCATTTTTCTTCATTTTTAGTGGTTCTTGCAATAGGTATATTTGGAGTATTGAAACGAGACTACCTGAAGTATTCCTTAAAGATAATAATAATATCCTTAATCACTTTTAGTCCATGGGCAGTCCATGTATTGTTGAATCGTGACTGGATTCACGGAAACTGGTCATCCTTTGCAAATATGCCTACAATTGGTATTGTAACTATACTGTTTGCGATTTTGGGTGTGTACTTCCTTGCAAAAAGAAGAGATACAAAAGACATACTACTCCTGGCAACAGTTCCTTCAACACTCCTTATAGGGGCGTTGTATGGATTTAGGTTCTTTATGCATGCCCCAGTGATACTTGCAATCATAATGGCCGTAGGTGCTTATGAGACTTCAAAAAGAATAGATAAGAATGCATTCTATGTATTTTTAATAGCTTTTTTGGTAATTTCTTACACAGGGGAGCCCACACTTAGATTAAGATCAATCGGGCCAACTATGGCAGGCGCCCCACCACCACAGCTAAAATATGGCCCAAATCCAGTTGGCGAAGCAGGACCCATGCAGGGAGTTGCCCCAGTTGTCATTCAATCAACACCTCTAAAAGAAAATTTGAATGCATTGATGGGCATTAAGCTACGTACGCTCAAAATAAGCCCTTACGTTTCTGAGAATGCCTTTAATCTTTACAATTTCATAAAAAATAATACAGACCAAGACGAAATAATTCATGTTCAGGGTGGGCCAATAGCAACCTGTATATCCCTCTTCACTGATAGGAGAACTGACAATGGTATGTGGAGGGAAGTTACAAATGAAGATATGGGCAAATCGCCTCCAGCCGGTGCAAATTATGGTGTAATGGAAATAGGTGATAGGCAGAGAATTAATTTTCCCAAAGACATGATTATAGAAACATTTGGCCAGTTCATAGTCTACGATGCCACTAAGATGGAACAGATAATATTACCACAAGATCAACCTAGATTGCCTCAAATATTAACAGAAGTTTCTACTCAAATAAGAAAAGCTTCAATATCTTTAGACACTGACAGGGAATTAACAATGAAACTTCTCTTGGATGTCTCTGATAAACTTAATCAATTATCAAAAGGAGCACCTGACGAAAAAGGGAAGAAGATACTTGAAAGGTCATCTATTATCTTGAGAAATAAATCTCAGAAAATTTCCTATGCCGAAGGCCAAGAAATGACAAGAGTAAAAGAAGAACTAATGGCAATGGCCCAGTTATATGAGAGAGGAGACATTGGAGGGGCTCTAATAATATTAGAGAAAATATGACTACATCCATCCTTTTCTCTTAAAATAATAAACCATCGAAAGACCAATAGCAAGCATCAGCAAAAGTATAGAATAATATCCGTAAGGTGACTTTAACTCAGGCATAACATCAAAGTTCATCCCATATATACCGGTAATTAGGGTCAGAGGCATCATTATTGTCGCAATTATGGTCAAAACCTTCATTATCTCGTTTAATTTGTTCGAGGTATAAGATAAATAAGTGTCTTGTATTCCAATTAAGGAATCCCTCATCGAATCAAGGGAATCGAAGATACTTATGATGCTATCATAGTTGTCTCTGAAATAGATTTTAGTTTCATCTGAAATAAACATGGATTCTTTTCTTAATAGGCCTAATAGCTCTTCTCTTTCTGAAACAACTATTCTTTTGAAAAGAGAAACATCCCTCTTAAGTGTAATAACTTTCATTATGCACTCTTTATCTCCGCCATTAAACAGTTCATCTTCTGTTTCTTCTATTACAATATCAAGTCTATCCAGAACCAAAAAGTAGGAGTCTATGATCCTATCCATTATAATATGCAATAGAAAGTCAGGTCCTTTGTTCAGTATTTTTGAGAGAGCCTTCTTATCATTTTTTATTTTTTCTAAAATCTTGATCTCTTTTCTCATGTCTTTTGTTATAATGTAATTATCACTTATTACAACATCATACTCATACTTGTTAATCTTTGTATCCATGAAAACATTATAGAATACAATGAAATTATAGTCATCAAAAACTTCTATCTTGACCCTTGTCCCTTCATCACTTAAGTCTTCTACAGTCACAGGGTGTAAATCGAAGAGATCACCAAGATAGGATATCTCTGCATTTGTTGAATCAATTAGGTCAATCCATAATCTTGTGCCCTTTTCAACTAACTCTTTTAGCCTCTCAGGAGATGCTATTTCCCTCTGTATTTCTCCTTCAAGATAAAATACCTCAAACATTATTTTACAATAAGAACATGATATTTAAATTAGTTATTCTTTAAAGCTCACCTTCAAGCTTCAAAACAATCCTTCTAAAAATTCCCTTTAGGGTATATATCTCGCGCTGTGTATTAAACCCTCTCGTTAAAACGTGCTTGAAGACTGTCATAGCGTTATCTCTTCTGTATTCTCGCTCCTCAACATGCGCCAATATCTTTTTGAAATCCTCCATCAATAGATTCTTTTCAATTATTTCCTTTCCTTCAAGAGGATTTATTTTAATAGAGCATTTGGATTTGAATATTTCATAGAGTATTATTGAAAGAGCATGTGAAACATTCATCGTCGGATACCTTTTATCGGTGGGGATTGTAGTCATTGTATCGCACATCTCAACTTCTTGATTTCTAAGGCCACTGCTTTCCCTGCCCAGCACTATTCCCACTTTAAAATCAGAGGGTATCTTCTTGGCCAGACTCTCAACAGGGGTATAATTCCTCAAGACTCCGCCGCTTGTATTTACGCTTGTTGCAACAGATACGTCAACATATTTTAGAGCCTCTTCCAGACTTCCTACAATTATGGCAGATTTCAAAATATCTTCTGCATGGACCGCTAATTTGTACGCCTCATCGTCAATCTCAACTGGATTGACTAGAATAAGGTCATAGAAACCGAAATTTTTCATAACCCTCGCAACGCTGCCAATATTTCCCGAGGTTTCCGGCTCTACAAAAATTATATAAAACATCAAGAGAAGAAAATATTAGGATAAAGATAAAGTTTTGGGTGCATCAATGGAAATATCTCTGGGAGTTGACATAATCTCCCGTGACCCAAGAATTTATGCAATGGTCATACTTTCGAGGGAAGAAAACAGATTTTTGACTGTTTTGAAGGAAAGCGGGCCAAAGCTTAAACTTTTGAAACTAATAAAAAATTACTCTCCCACTTACATGGGAATCGATTCTACCGAAGAATTCTCTAAAAATGATTTAGAGAAACTTTCAAAGTATGTTTCAATAGTTCAAGTTACTGGAAAGTTTAATGACTTTACTTCTCTCCCGGCGCTTGCAAAAAGATACAGGATAAATCTAAATCCAAAAAATCCTTTTGATGAGGCATACGCACTTGCGAGATTGCCCTTCGAAGGAGTCGGCTACAAATTAAAGCTTTATGAAGATGAAACTGAGATACTTGTTTCAAGCGGCAGGAGTCTTGGGAGAGGGGGCTACTCACAAGGCAGATACCAGCGAAGGACTTTTGCCCTTATCAAATACAAGGTCAGAGACATCGAGAAGGAACTTAAAAACGAAGGATTTAATTTTGACCTTGAGGTAGTTGAGCGGGAAGGGGGATTTTCAAAAGGCACCTTCAAAGTATACTCTAACTTTGAAAATATCCCCATCAAAAGCAGCAGAGGCGATATAAGGATAGATGTTAGGCCACTTAAAAAAAGCTCCATTGAATACGAACCATTTGAAAAGAAGGTTGAAGTATCAAACATCAAAGACAGGTATGTCATTGTCGGGGTTGATCCAGGAACAACAGTTGGCCTTTCAGTACTAGATCTTGAAGGAAATGTGCTTGCTATCACCTCTAAAAGAAGTTTTTCAATGTCAGATGTCAAGGAAGAGATAAGAAAGTACGGCTATCCCCTAATATTCGGATCTGATGTAAATCCGCCTTCTGGGTATATTGAAAAGTTGAGTACCTCGTTTGATTCTATTCTTTATGTGCCTTCTCTATCGATCCCCGTCAAAGAAAAAAATGAGCTGTCAAAGGATCAAGAAGCAACGAACGCCCACGAGAGGGATGCTCTCTCAGCAGCATTAAAGGCTTATCTACACTATAAGAATAAGTTTACGCAGATAAAATCAAAAATACCCCAAGAGCTATCGCCTTACAGCTCTAGGATAATAGGCGAAGTCATTAAGGGCATGCCAATAAAAGAAGCCTTTGACAAAGTCAAAGAAGATTTGCTGAAAAAAGAAGACGAGATAAAAATTGAGCAGAAAAATCCTGACGAAGTAATTCTAGAACAGTCAAAAATAATCGAAAATTACAAAGATAAGCAGACCTTATTGAAAAAGGATTTTGAAAAACTTCAGTTGGAAAGCTTTGACATGAAAAGGAAACTTCAAGAGAAAGATTCAACAATTATATCCCTTGAAAGAAAACTTTTCGATATCCTGGACAGGCAAAAAAAAGAAGCTTTGAAGGACAATGTAATAAAAACTAAGAATTTTGAGATAACTTCACTTAGAAAAAGTGTCGATATCCTAAAAAGCAAAGTAAATTTGCTCACTGAGGAAAACAAAAGGCTAAAAGAATTAAAGCCGCTAATGGAATCTGAGGACATAATCATCGGTAAGGTTTTACCTGTTTTTTCTATCGACGGCATTAAAAATCTTGTAAAAAATCAGGATCTTACCGAAGGCGATGTAGTTTTTTTAAAAGACGCCACAGGTGGAGGGGCAGAAGCTTCCAAGATGCTATCTGAGATAAAAGTCAAAGCTGTTCTAATATTGGGTAAGATATCGCATCAGGCTCAAGAAGAGCTAATCGATATTGAAATACCGATAATCGATTCGAAAGATATAAAAATGGAGGTAATTTCGAAGTTCGTTATAATAGACAAAGAAAGCTTTGATTTAGTCTATAAAAAAGAAAAAAAACTATTAATGGCTCTTAAAAAAGAAAGAGAGTCAAATAAACTTCTTAAAATAATTAAAGATTATAAAGAACAAAGAAAATCAGATTATAAGGCCTAATTAGAGACTTTTATTGTACCAATAGCTATATAAATGTTACGGTTGCTTTAAATAATATGGAAAAAACTGAGACGAAGAAAGTTCATGCTTGCCCTGAATGTGGGAGTCATAAACTTATTCGGGACTATTCTAGAGCTGAAGTTACTTGTGATGAATGCGGTCTTGTAATTTCTGAAGATATCATCGACACAGGTCCTGAATGGAGAGCTTTTGACCATGAGCAAGGAGAGAAAAGAGGTAGAGTAGGGGCCCCTATGACCTACACTATCCATGATAAGGGTCTTTCCACCATGATTGACTGGAAAAACAAGGATATCCACGGAAGGGATATCAGCGCAGGTAGGAGAGCCCAGATATATAGAATGAGGAAATGGCATAAACGAATTAAAGTTGCAGATGCCAAAGATAGAAATTTAGCTTTCGCTTTAACAGAACTTGATAGACTCTCTTCTCACTTGCACCTACCAAGAAACATTAGAGAAGGTGCAGCAATGGTTTACCGAAAAGCCGTTGACAAGAGGCTTATTAGAGGTAGATCAATAGAATCAGTAACATCCGCATGTATTTACATAGCGTGCCGTGAATATAAAGTTCCAAGAACTTTGGATGAGATTGTAGAACATTCCAGAGTAGATAAAAAAGAAATTGGCAGAAGCTACAGGTTTATCACAAGAGAATTAGAGATAAAACTTTATCCAACAAGCCCAGTGGATTATATCCCAAGATTTGCCACTGAGTTAGGGCTTTCAGGAAAGGTCCAAAGAAAAGCACAGGATATATTAGAAGGCGCAATAAAGGTTGGTCTTACATCAGGAAGGGGGCCAACAGGAGTCTGTGCAGCAGCAATCTATCTTGCAGCCATAATGGAGGGTGAAAGAAGGACCCAGAAGGCTGTTTCAGAGGTAGCAAAGGTCACAGAAGTGACAGTTAGGAACCGATACAAAGAAATTATAGAGAAATTGGGTATTGATGTTAAGATTTAAAACATAAATCTTTATATATTGGTAACTACACTGTGTGTATGCGCTGGCGATAATATATGAATGATGATGATTTGGATATTTTTTGGAGGCTGAAGCGCCTAGAGGAGAAGAAAAGGCTAATTCAAGAGCGATTCACAGATAAAACAGAGCCTTTACATCGTGTTGCTTCTAAAAAAACAGCAAGTAATGACCGTGCATCAAGCTATACCATACCAGAAATTCGTTCTAATACCTTTTATCAAGCCTACAAAGAAAAGCATGACAGGGTTTTAAGAAGACGTACCGAGCCTGAGCCAGTTAAGCCAGCCAACGAGGAAATTAATAAAGTAATTCAAATCGAAAAGCAAAGAACGACGAATATTGACAATAAAATAAGAAAGAACTTTACTTTGAAACCAGACATCAACTGGTTTAAAGTTTCAGTTGTTCTATCTCTTTTACTTTCCGTTGTTTTAGTAACTTCTTTTTCACTCTACGGTGCCAATAGGCAAATCGATACTAATTTAGGCTCAAAAGAGTCATACATTTTTGAGCTTGAAAAACAGGCTCAAGCACTTTTGAAGGAGAATGCAACCCTAAAAGAGCTAAACGACAGTTTAAACAAGAGAAACGATATGTTAAGGGATCAGTTAGTCGATGCAAGAAACTCTATGTATAAGCTTCAGAGCACCTATCAAAATCAGCTGATAAACGAGGAGTATGCCTTGTTTTTAGCTTTGGAATTTGTCAATAATCAGGCAAGTAAGAACTTACCAGTCGAGTGTGGAACAATAAACCCCGAACTAGTACGGGTATATTATGAAAAGGCAACTATCGAAAAAGTTAATAAAACTTTTAAAATAAATATGCCTGCAGACCTGAAATACCAATCAGTTACAAGATATGTTTGCTATATAGAAATGGACGAGTCAGGAAATATAGTCCACTGGAACTGGCAGAGACCTTCTTAACAAGCATCTGGTATTATTTCAAAATCTGAATCTCCATATTTCAGATCTTTTAATTCTTCTTTTGTCAATGATTCCTTCCTAGCCTTATCCGAGGCAATAGCGCTGTAACCCAACGGATCTTCTAGGATTATGCAGACAGTTTCCCGTCCTTCTATCAGCTTATTTATCCTGTCAATTAATTCCTTACCGTTCTTTTTCTCTTCGTCTTCCCCCATCTTCATTCCCATGCCGATAACTTTTGATATCCTGGAAAGTAGGCCTTCTACATTGCTGATATACCCTTCAGATAAGGGACCAGGTTCAACTGTGACCCCGAGTTCAGGAATTCTAATGGTGCAGGTGCTAGATTTGACAATTCTTATGCTTGCATCACAGGCAGATTCAACGTTTAAAGAGTATCTTGACGGTTCTTTATTCTCTATTGGCATAATATCTGCCCTTCTATAACCGCAGTTACTACAAAGAATAGTAAAATCTAGAACTTCCCCAAAATAAGGGATAGAAATAATAGTATTGGTTACTCTGAGCGATTTTCTATTGCACGAAGGGCAATAATCGCATTCTACATTCTCATTGCTCATGTGATCTTACAATCTTGACAGATGCAGGGGCTATTAAAATCTTTCGCTCACTAATACCAGCAATATCCCCGCCAATACCTCTTAGGATACCTTTGATCTGGTCAACGGCTCTCTTAAGTTCAAGCGGTTCCCTCTCTGCCAAAAGACCGATATCAACTATCAGGATGTGTCCCTCTGAGAGCTGTTTAGAAATATCTCTTATATCCCCAAGCCCTCTGAGCTTCAAAGATTTTACATAAACGACCCCATAGTCCATGAAATCGTTTCTTTTTAGAACTTCTTCTTCATATGGAATTGATTCTACTTCTCTAATAGCCCTTGGAGACTCTGACCTTTCGCCTTCAGCCCATGATTCATCTTCCGTAATTTCCTCATCTTGATAATACTCATCAGGGTAGTAGTTTTCATCGTACTCACCGTAGTCTTGACTATCATCCCTACCAAACAGTTTATTGAGTCTTCTCATAACATCATCTCCTTATGGAGCCCATATTAATCATTAATACTAAAGCTAACTATTAATATGTAACTAACCCTTTTTATAGTTTTCGCTTACAACAGCAGTTAAAAAAGTTTAACTATTGTTAAACAATAGTTATTATCTATTTTTTTTCTAATTTTTTTGATTGTGTGTACGCACACTTCCCGCATACAAATCTGTCCTTGTGGTCAGCCATAAATGTGCCAGGGCCGCACCTTGGGCAGTAAGGGTTCTTTTTAATTACTTTGTCTCCCTCTACACTGTACATGGATGGCATTAATTTTCCTCCTTTTCCACAATCAAGCCGTTTCTTTTCAATATATGTTTCTGCTCGACTCTCATTAGGATTTTTGGGTCGCTGTACACGTATATCTTAGCAATAGATTCTTCCTTTCCATATCCAGTTTCAATGGATCTAACTACAAAGGAATCCATTTTAAAGCTCTTTAAAGCAGACAACTTGTCCCTAACTTCTGATACCTTAGGAGTTCCACCATCATGAATTACTTTAACTTCTAATTCTTTCCTGTTGAATAGTGGGTTCTCTCTCTCGTTTACGATCGTTAATTCCATAGATCTCCCTCCATCTCATTTAAATAATCTGATATTTCCTTTTTTTTCTGTTCTGTTACTTCAATAATCACAATTCCCCTATCGGGCTGACCATAAAGTACAACTGTATCCCCATCTCCGTGGAGAACAGCAGGCATAACTGCCAAATCTTCTTCTCCCTCTACCAATATTTTTTTAAACCTTTTGGTTTTGTCCTTAAAAAATCTCTCAATAGCCACCCAAAGCTCTCCTGTAATCTCAGACTGAGGATTTTCAACTGTAACTGTGTTATCACACTCAATACAATCGTCTATTTCGGCCCTCAAGTTCCTTCCATCAACAATTACGAGTTCCGGGTAAACCCCATGGTCAATAAGATTTTGAGAAACAACATCCCCAACGGATATTACCCTCTTATTCTGTATCACAGGCAAAAGTCTCTCCATAACGGATTCAACATCACCTTCAATAAGAAGTCCCATAGGAGATTTTAGTTTTAATCTGAGATCTTCTGTGAGAACAAGAGCCATCTCTTTACTTCATCCCCTAACCTTAAGGGCATAGGCGCCAGGGACATTGACTCCAATGGCCTTGGCTATCTTTGATCTTTCAGGATCAATTATTACGACAATGCCGCTCCAGTTGTCAGTAGTTTTGTCATCCTTGCACACTGGGCACATGCTTTCATATAGAATTCTCTGGCATTTTTGGCATGCTACCTTCATTTTATCCCTCTTTCTTTTCCTCTGCTATCCATTCATACTTTCCTAGGTAAGGCTGTCTCATAGTGAGCCCAATCTTTGCAGAACCCCTCTTAAGAGAAAGTGTTACAATCCTGCCTCTTATCTTGTCACCTGCTTTTAGGGCCCTTCCGCTTTCCTTACCGGAAAGAGTATTATTTTTCTTATCGTAATTTATGAAGTCGTTTGTAAGCTGGGATACGTGGACAAGCCCATCTATAGGCCCAAGCCTTACAAATGCGCCGAACTCAGTTATTTCCTCAACTTCCCCTTCAACAACTTCATAGAGTTTTGGAAGATAAATTAACGCCTCAAACACTGTGTCATAATAGGCGCTGCCATCACCAGGCACTATCTTTCCATCCCCTATTTCAATGATATTGTGGATAGCAAGGATAAATCCAAGGTCTTTATCCCAGGTCCCTTCATACTGTCCCTGAAGGATTTCAGCTATGGACTGGCTAAGTTCTCCACCAAATTTGTTGGGTGGAACCCTTGCAGTATCCCTAATTTGTATAACTTTAAACATAATATGGCCACCTTAGAATATATGGTGAAATTGGTCCAAGTATATTTAAGTGTTTCTAAAAGCTTTTAACATCTGAAATCCTAATTATTTCATGATTTCTGCCACTCTCGTTGAAAATAGGATTATAATTGACGACTCTGACGCCATAAGCAAGATTCACAGAAAAAGAGGATTTGGGGATCTTATAGATAATAAGCTATACTTGACTATTGTCGAGGGTATATACCTTTCTGAAAGAGGGATGATAAAGGTAATTTCTGATGACAAAGAGATAGATTTTGAAGAACTCTTAAAGTTTGGGAGCGTTGAGCAGAATATACTTGCCAAATACATTGTCTTTAAGGACCTAAAAGAGAAAGGGTATCACGTAAAAACAGCCTTCAAATATGGGTGCGCCTTCCGTGTTTATAGGGGCTCTATAGAGGAGGAGCATGCCGATTATATAATAGATGTTTTTATGGAAGGAGAAAAGATAGACGCCAATATACTTGCAGCGCATGTTAGGATAGCGCATTCTGTTAAGAAAGACATGGTTTTTGCTTTTGTCGACACAGATAATGATATTACCTATTATCTTGTGAAAAGAATGACATTTTAACCAAAAATTTTAAAACGTAAACACCAAAAACCCATCAAGGTGAACTAATTGAAGGTTATGAAGGAGCGATGTCTTCTCTGCACATGTTGTGCTTCTGTATGCCCAAATAACGGCATTGATATGACAGAAAATGAGATTATCTTTAACGAAAACTGTACAGAGTGTAAGATCTGTGTTAAAGCCTGTCCTGTGGGGGCAATTGAATGAAGAACTACAAATGTGATGTCCTAGTTGTTGGTGGAGGTCCTGCAGGAAGTAACGCTGCAAGATACGCAGCAAAAGGCGCTGATGTCCTTGTAATAGAAAAGAAAAAGGAGATCGGAAGCCCAGTTCAGTGTGCCGAAGGAGTTTCTCAAGGTCTTTTCGAAAAGCTTGATATGAAACAGGACAGCAGGTACATTTCTACTAAGATTGAGTTCGTGAAACTTATTGCACCAAACGGCACAGTTGTAAGGCTTGACGGTGAGAAGGTAAAATACTGGAAGAGTGGGATGGTCCTCGATAGAGAAGTTTTTGATAAAGCCATTGCAAAGGAAGCTGCAAGAAGTGGCGCAGAATTTTTGATGAAGACAAGATTTGTTTCAGCAAAGAGAAATTCTAAAGGTGTCACAGTACAAGCAAAACATATGAACGAAGATATTCAAATTGACGCTAAAATGATTATAGGTGCAGATGGCCCTCCTTCAATAGTTGCTAAGTCCCTAGGGATTAATACAACTGTCCCTTTGAGATACTTAGAGTCAGGCATACAATACCTCATGATGCCAATGGAGATTGAGCCATGCATAGAGCTTTACTTTGGCGACTGTTATGCACCTGGCGGATATACCTGGATATTCCCAAAAGGAGAGGACCAGGCAAATGTAGGGCTTGGAGTGCTACCAGTAAAAGCTAAGCAGACTGCTCAGTACTATCTTGATAAGTTTATAGAAAGGCCTAGGTTCAAAAAGGCAAAGATAGTTGAGGTAAATGCCGGGGCAATACCTGTAAAAGGCCCAATAAAAGATCCATACATGGATAATCTTTTGCTTGTAGGGGATGCGGGCAGGTTCGTAAACCCACTTACAGGTGGAGGAATCCACACAGCAATTATAACAGGAAAACATGCGGGAGAGCTTGCAGCAGAAGCTATTGCTAAAGAGGATTACACTGCTAATTTCTTGAAGAAATACAACGACATGTGGATGCCAGATATCTACGAAGAGCTCGACAAGTGCTTAAAAGCACAAGAAGCTTTCATGACTTTCAGCGAGAAGGATTTAGATTCAATCGCAGACACCCTAAAAGACCTAAAGCTTGAGACAATTTCCACAATAAGCATACTAAAGGCTATAGTTGCAAAAAATCCTGGACTTCTATTCAAACTTGGAAAGTTCATGTAATATATTTAATTTATTCTTTTTATTATCGGCGATTTGTTATTTTTCTAAACAAATACCGAAAGGGTTAAATTCTTATTTATTACTAATTTAATCAACAAACTATATTTTAAGTAGGTAGATAACCATGAAAAAAATAATTGCTATCTTATTAATGTCTTTTTTAGTTCTAACAGCAGCCTATTCAGCATTTGGAGGCGTTCTTAAGTTTACTCCTCCAGATGGATGCTATACGCCAAAATTAGTTAAGACTATTGAAGGCAGCGTAGAATATTATCCCCCCAATGGAGTTGTGCATGATTCTATAAATACTTATGACTTTCCAAGTTACAACCCAAATTGTTACTATCGTATCACATATGAATTAACAACATGTTACTACTCAACTGGAATATTTTCTATATGTACTAACGACGAATCATTTTGCTATTATCCTGAAGGAACCCCAATATATATTTATGGGCCTGTTTCAAATGAATTCTACTGGGATCCACAATGGGGAACTCCTTCAACTATTAGTATAGGTATTTCAGATGGGTATGGATGCGAACCACCCTATATTGGATACAAGATACAGATATACGAAGAATGCAGGTGTAAATCTACAATCCTTTATCCAAAGGTCGACATAGAGCAGTTCTCAGTAGCAGGTGGATCAACTATAATAAGAGATGGAAAGATTCTATCTTCCTTTGAAATATCTCCTGGAGTTCAACAGACTTTCATACAAGTAGAAAACAGAGGATTCTTCACCCAAAACGAGGCGATGATAAAATTCATGGGATTACCCAATGGAGTAACAGTAAATATCGCGCCAGAAACTCAGAAGTTAAAAGCACACAATATTGGAACATACTCAGCTGAATTCACAGTTGATCCAAATGTACCTTCTGGTACATATATGGTTACAATGATAGCATACTCCTCAAGTGGTGTATTTGATACAATAACATTTGAATTTATAGTTCCATAAATTTATTTTTTATCTTTTCTTTTCTTTGCAATACTTAGAGTATATATTCATAGATAAACAAAAATTCTTATTAGAAAAGAAAAAGAAAATATTATTTATTTCCTAGTGCATGTTCTGCCGCAGTTTCTTATCTGCTGCTGTTGTGTGGTTTTGTTTGGACAATCCCCTGTGCAGTTAGCTGGGTCACATGTGCCATCGCAGTTTCCATCACACGTACCGTTTCCAATACAGTTTCCTGCATTTGGGCATGTAGCTGTGGCGTCTGCTTGTCCTCTGTATGAAAGGACAGCACTGATGCTTACCATTGCAATCAAAAATATGACTGCAATGCCTATTATGTAATTTTTCTTCATAATAATCGCCGTAATATTAAGAATAAGCAGTTAATATATAAGGGATTTCCGAGATTATTCCCAAATTAACCCCAATTATCTTCATCTGGCTAGCATTTTCCCGATGTTGAAAGCCCTTTCAAGAATTATCTTTTTTTCTAGTATAGCTCCTTTTTCCCCAACACCAGGGGCCAGTAACACATCAGTCAGATTCATCTCTAAATACCCAATGCTCTTCTCAAATATCTCAACTGTAGCAAGAGAAGCCTTCTCATCATCCTCTTCAAAAGGTATTGTAACAACTGCGGACTTCCCTCTAATCTTTTCTCTATTTTCTGGGCAGTTGAAATAAACAAACCTATCAATAAATGCCTTCATTATCGCAGTTGGTCCATACCAGTAAACTGGCGTTCCAAAAACAAGTATATCAGAATCAATTATTTTTTCATAGAAGCCGTTCATGTCATCTTTTTTAGCACACTCTAAGCCCTTCCAGCAGGCATGGCAACCGTCGCACTCTTTGATTGTAAAATCATTTAAGAAAATGGAATCTGTATCCGCTCTTTCAGATATTGCCCCATCTAATACCTTATTAACTAAGATGTGGGTGTTGCCATTTTTTCTCGGGCTTCCTATAATGCCTAGGACTTTTGTCATAAATAAGATTTTTCATTTGAGTTCTTTATTCTTTCTGTATGAGAACATCTTATCATAGTGATCAACACCATATTTTTTGACAAGCTTATTTGTAATTTTCCTGACACCTTTCGAGTAATCCTTATCACAGTAGTCAGTTTGGTAGAGCGCTTCATACTTTGGGATTAATGAAGGGTCATATCCTTCCAAAAATTTAGTCATACGCTGCCTTGTCTCACCCTTGAAATTTAAGACATCGACTATAACATAGTCAACATTTAGATCAGAGAAAGTCTTTATCATCTCTTCTAGAGCTTCTTCATCATCTGAGATATAGGGGAGTACCGGGATGGCAGTGACACCAACTGTGATCCCTGCCTCCTTTAATTTCTTAATAGCTTCTAATCTTTTTTCAACTTTTGGCACCCTTGGCTCTAATATATTGCTGAGTGACTGATCAAGAGTTGTTATAGTCATGCAGACATTAAGAAATCCCGTCCTAGATATTTCTTCTAGGATATCAATGTCCTTCAATACCAGGTCAGACTTTGTTGTAAGCATAAGCGCGTTGTGATGCTTCAAAAACACCTCTAATACTTTTCTTGTGTTTCCAAACTCTTTTTCTGCCGGCTGGTAAGGGTCTGTGACAGTAGAAACATTTACTGTTAGATTCTTATTCCACTTTTCTTTTGAGAACTCCTTATCGAGGGCTTGAGCCGCATTGTCTTTTACTATAATCTTTCGGGCAAACTCTCCTTCTTCCATTCCAAGATATTCATGCGTATACCTCGCATTGCAATAGACGCAGTCGTGTTCACACCCCCTATAGATATTTGACCCCCACCTAAAAGGGAGAAACCAAACGTTAAGCCTGTGAAGCATCTTTTCTACTTCAACATGTTCATAGACTACCTTTTCCATATAATCAATCCTATTTTAGCGGAGTCATAAAGCCACCAGTAGTTCTTTTATCAAGTGGCGTCATATCATCGCATTTTTTTACTATAACTTCCTTTTCATAAATAAAGTTCCCAATTTCTTTTGCCTTCTTCTCGATCTCTTTTGAAATACGCCCATCTTCTTCAAACATAAATATTTTTATCAATGGGATAGGTTTCTCCTCAAAGCCCCAAACACCGATAATTTTCCCGTTGTTTACAATAGTTGTCGTTCCACTCCCAGCGCGGTCAAAAATATAATTAAAGTATTCCTTATCAAGATACCTATCCCGCTCCTTGTATCCCATTATGTATGGGTCAAGAGCAGGCAAGAGATTAATGTCATGATTATTATTTTCACTTACATTTTTTATTTTATTCACATCTTTCTCAGAAACTATATGCTCTCCAATTCCATAAATAGTCACATGCTCTAAGTCACTTAAACCATCAACTATTTTCCTTACTTGAGTTTTTGGAAAACCTGTCCACCAAGAGATATCAGTTATGGTGACTGGCCCAAAAGAGGCGAGATACTGCGACACTAATATTTTTCTTGCCCCTTCTTGGGAATACTTGTTAAGATTGACATCGGGTAAGTATTCGTCTACCCTATAATAAGTATGAGAATTACTCTTCCACCCTGCTTTAGATAAGCCTCGGACCAAAATTCCAAGATCACACATAATATTAATTATAGGGAATAGGTTGGCTTCTGTATTAAGCTCCTTTTTGATTTCACTGGTATTCATGCCTCTATTTTGTAAAAGTTTAAGAATAGATTTTGAAACTTCCTCATACTCCCTTTCTGCTACGCCTATGAATTTGTAATACTTTTCCGAATTAATCTGAATTGATTCTTTAGTTGCCGAAAAGGCAATGGAAACATTTTCCTTGGGGATAATATGGACAGTCTTTCTAACACACCTGATCTTAACAAGCCTTTTTTCTAGGAGCTCTCTATCTAGCGATTCTTTTCTGAAATTAATAATCCGATTAAAAAGGGACAGATAAGGCGTACTAGCATATGTAGCATGTAGGCCCCAGATATCCTTTGCAACTTGGAGCACATCTTCTCCTTTTGTTTCTTCTGAGAGGTGTTGCTTTCTCAAAAGAAAATTGTTTAATTGGGATACTTGGTATTCTACCATCAACCCATTTTTATGTCTCCTAGTTTAATATTCTATCTCTTCTTTTTGAACTAAGTCTGAAAACAAGATTATTTGAATTAAACAGTTTTCCCTATTTCCATATATTTTTCCCTATTTTCCCTATTTTTTTCCATATCTTTATATATAGGGAAAACATCATTTTATACACCTATAGGTGTTTATTATGAAGAAGATATATGCAATTTTAACGTCCTTACTATTTATAGTAAGTGTTTTTGGTGTTGCTCAAACGATGGCCGCTACTACAAATCCGGGATGTCAATACGGAGAAGGATACTACAAAATTAGCAGAAATTCAGTTAAAGTCGGAGAAACATTTACAATTACTCTTAAGAAAGCTGCTATGAACGATGTTAAAATTCAAGGAAAAGACGTCACTGAGATTACTCTTGGAATTGTTGCAAATAAAAAACTTCCATATCAAATAGGACTTGTTGAGCTGATAAATGTAGAGTATTTTAATGGTGACGGAACTCTACTATACAGCGGTCTTGTCTTGCCTGATGCTTTGCCATCACCTGATTTCCCCCATTGGAGTGAAATTACTCCAGATTGGAATACTGATGTTGCATGGATAACATGGACATTTAGAGCAGTAAGTCCGGGAACATTGACTTTAAACGGAGCATGCGGGGAAACAGAAACAGTCACAGTTCTTTCTAAAGCCCTACCATTCAAGTTCTTTGCAAAGCTATTCGGATTCGGTAAAAAAGATTAATTTATTTTTTTATTATTACTTTTCTTATATTTCTACTAAGCAAAAGTTTAAATATTGTTAGAACTCCAATTTAGTAACTATAATGGTGTTAGCTATGAAAAAAATATTTGCTATGTTGATATCCTTGCTATTTGTAGTAAGTGTATTTGGGGTGGCCTCAGCAATGGCCACAGAACCATGTAAATACGAATTTATTGGCCCAACGTCCGTCCAAGTCGGGGACACATTCCAAGTCAAGTTGATGCTTAATGGGGGCTGTTGTTGGTCGTACTACGGAGGGGTAAAGGATTCTATTGAATCAATTTGTACACAACCAGGATGTGAAGGGTATGATATTATACCTGGTGGATACCTTTTTACATACAAAGCACTAAAAGTAGGCACTTACGAGAAATTACTTGCTGTTGGATGTTCTGAAGATGAAAGAGTCTACTACGGTGTGACTGTAACTCCAAAGGAATACCCAATGCCTTTTTTCATGAAGCTACTTGGTTTTGGCAAGAAAAAATAAATCTTTTTTTATTAATTTCTTTTCTTAGATAAAACAATTCGTTGATTTCTAGTTTATATTAAAACGTCATGTAACTTTAGTAAGTTTTATATTCTCTAATCCATTGCCTGTGGCAATAGAAGACCTGATAAGATGGCAATTGATTTTTCTAAACTAAAAAAGATTGATAGAAAGACAGCTCTCGCCCTAACTATAACATTGTTATTTTGGGCATCAGCCTTTGCAGGAATTAGGGCAGGCCTTAAATCGTATGAACCCGGGCACGTTGCGCTCTTGAGATTTCTTGTAGCTTCTGCTTTTTTAGTAATTTACGGCTCTTATAAGAAAGTAAAACTCCCTGAGAAGAAGGACCTCCCGATGATCTTACTAATAGGATTTCTATCAGTAACAGTGTACCATGCACTTCTCTCATATGGGGAGGTAACTGTCACTGCAGGGGCTGCAAGCCTGCTAATTGCCTCAGGACCTATCTTCACTGCGCTTTTGGCATCATCTATACTCGGAGAGAAGTTGAAGATGTGGGGGTGGATAGGCATATTCATAAGTTTTTTTGGAGTTGCATTGATATCTTTGGGAGAAGGTGGAGGAATATCATTTGACCCAAGGGCTATACTGATACTTATTGCTGCATTTTCAACTAGCCTTTCGTTTGTCTTGCAAAAACCCTTCCTGAGAAAATACAAATTTGTTGATCTAACTGCCTACACAATGTGGGGCGGGACCCTATTCCTTTTGGTATTCTTACCGGGATTTATAAATGATATAAGGACTGCATCTATCGACTCTACGCTTTCCATAATATACCTGGGAATATTTCCAGCAGGCATAGCATACCTCACTTGGACCTATGCTTTGGCCAAGATGCCAGTTTCCATTCTAACAAGCTTCCTAGCCATATCTCCATTTCTTTCAATTATCATAGCTTGGTTTTGGCTTGGGGAGATACCTGGATCCATTTCCATAATAGGTGGGGTAATTGCAATACTCGGTGTAACACTTGTCAATGTGAAAGGAAGATAGATAATCCTCACAATTTAAGAATACTTTCCTTATGATTTATAAGAGAAATTTATATCTTCTTTGACTTTAGGATGGGATTTAAAATCCATTCCAAAAAGATCAGTCTAATAATTCATAAAGCTCTTTTTCAGAGAGTCCTTCTACTTTTCCAAGCTCTATATCCGATATCCTTTCAGATAATTCAATAATAAGAATCTCTATTTTTTCAGACTTCATTTTAATCCTCTCTTTTAATATCACATCTACATAAAATTCCATCAATCTCTTCATATTCTTTTCCACATTCACGACAATAGTATTTTGATGTTTCTATTATTTCACTGTGATCTATTATTATTTCTTCTTTTACTATTACTATGTCATAACTATTAGGCTCTGATATGAATTCATCACTTCCACATTCACACTTGAATCTTGTCAGATTTTCACATCCTAAAAGCATACTACTTAAGAATAAATTACAATCTGTCTTAATATACCTAGTTATTAAAATCTTAATTAAAATATGGTAATATCAAGAAATAGAGAATATCTAAAAAAATTAATTTAGCTTAACGCCATTGCCAAAGGAACAATGATGTCTTTTTCTTTTTTAATTTGGTCGGCTATTAGTACTAGGGTTATCCCTATCCTGTTTTTATACTGGGCAACATGAAATTCAAAATCTGTGAGGTGATTTAGCATATCTAAATTTAATTGCAGGTATTCTGAGGCGTTAATTACTTCAATACCTCTCACCTTTCCCTTGTTAGAAACATCAAGCACAATATCCCCAACATCAAAATTTCCTTTGAATTTTTCATCTGGCCCATAGCCGCTGTGAACAAAAAGAATGTCACACTCAGAGTCGTATGAAATTAATTTCTTATCTGACGCTTCCAACTTACCACCTAATAAATCCATTTTTTGACTGCCTTTTTCCAAGGCTCGTATATCATAATATATTTTTAACTTATATTTCTTTCAGTTGACAAATCTTTCTTTTTTTTCAGATAATTTTTTATTGAACTAATCTTTACTAGTTTTATGAGACACTATAAGATAAAGCAGGTTGATGCATTTACAGACAGAATTTTTGGGGGAAATCCAGCAGGAGTTGTTCCATCTGCTGAAGGATTAACTGACAAAGAGATGCTATCAATTGCAAATGAAATAAATGCTTCCGAGACTGCGTTTGTCCTGCCTAGCGATACTGCAGATTTTAGGATAAGATGGTTTACCCCAAAGAAGGAAGTTTTGTTCTGCGGCCACGCTACAGTTGCAAGCTTACATGCGCTAGCAGAAGAAGGAAAATTTGGCATGGAAAATGACGGTGAATACTCCTTCAAAGTTGAAGCTAAAATTGGCATCATAACAGTTGATGTGATAAAATCAAATAAAGAGATAAAGATAATCCTTCATTCCCCGAAGATTGAATTTCTAAGAGAGGATATCGATATGCCTGGATTCCTTGATGCCTTAAAGATTAAAGAGGATGAGCTTGACTTAAACTACCCAATAATGAGGGAGAAAAATCTTGATTATCTTTACGTCCCAATAAACGGCCTAGACGCCTTAAGAAATATAGACTATGACTATCAAAAGCTAGAAAAGTTCTGCGGGAAATATAACTTCCCAGGTGTTTGCCTATTCACAACTGAAACTTTTGATAACGATTCTAAAGCACATTCTAGGTTCTTTGCTCCCCTTTACGGCGTTAGGGAGGATCCTGTGACAGGCTCTGCGCAGGGGCCACTTGGTGCGTACCTTTTGATTAATGGCATAATTGAATTTAGCGGAAGCGAAGTTAATATCAAATCAGAGCAGGGCGATATTATAGGAAGGCCCGGCCGAGTAATAATAAATGTAAGAAAAGATGAGTATAGCTGCTTTGCCTCTAAATTGATAAGTTCAGCTGTAACTGTAATTGAAGGAGAGATTTATCTACCATAAAATTATTCGATTACTTTCCCAAAGATATAGCAGTCCTCTCCGCACCAGTGCTTTTCCAAAAGGAACTGCTCTTTAAATCCCATCTTGTCATAGAATCCTATTGCGTTGTAGCGCTTCAAGCTCCAGCACCAGAGTTTTTTCACATTTTCTTTTCTGCAGAGGTCTATAGTGAAATCTATCAAGGCTTTGCCCACGCCCTTCTTTGAAGTTATCAATGCATCTATCTCACATGACTCTTCAACTATTAGTAATCCTATAGCGCCAACAATTTTGCCTTCATCAATTGCAACATAGTAGTTGCCTCCTTCAATTAGGGGTGTAATCTTTTCTACTTCAGAAAAGGAATACTCTTCCGTATCAAGCCCTTTTAAGAGGGCGGATAGCTCTATGGCATGAGATTTTGTGGCCTTTATTATTTCCATATGAGGATAATCCTATTATTTGGTATTAAAGCTTTTGATGAGATCATCTGTAATTTCTAATGATTAATTCTTTTATTTCTCCCCTCTTATTTGGATCACAGTTTATTATCCTTTTTGCATTCACTCTTTCTATTGTGAAGTCCTTATACAAATTATCAAAAAAGTCATCTTTAGGATCTTCATTTTTTGGATCAGAATTACTAAGAATTAGATATGCCCCCTTTTCGTCAAGTTCTTTATAAAATTTAGATAGTCTTATCTGGTCTTCATCGGTGAACTCTTCCTTAGAATAACTAGTAAAGCTTGATGTTTTAGTTAGTGGCCTATAGGGTGGATCAAGATAGACTAAGCTATTATTATTAGCATATTTCAATGAATCAGTAAAATCACCACAGATAATTTCAGTATTCTTTAGAGCAAGATTTACTTTCCTAATATTCTCTTTGTCGCATATTTTAGGATTTTTGTATCTACCGTGAGGTACATTGAACTCTCCATTTCTATTCTGTCTAAATAGTCCATTAAAACAAGTTCTGTTTAGAAATATCATATGCGAAGCTCTTTCAATCCAGCCAGTATTATAATTAATATAATCAAATGAATTAACCTGTGAATTGTATCTATCTCGGATTGTATAATAGCAACTTTTTCTTTCCTCTTCGTTTTTAGAGATGTATTCTATTTCTAAATTTTTTAGATGATTAATAAGTTCTTTCGGATCATTTTGCAGAACTTTATACCCAACTATTAGCTCTTTGTTTATATCAAATAAATAGGAATTATTAATTTGAAATCTACTTTTTAGATAAAAGAAAATTGCACCGCCACCAACAAAGGGCTCAATATAAGATACTATTACCTCTGTATTTATAATATTCTTAGGAAGCCTTGATGAAAGTTCAGGTATAAGTTGTGATTTGCCACCTGCCCACTTTAAGAAAGGCTTAGCAATTATAGTATTATCTGCTGATTTAATAGTATTCCCTGAAATATTATTTATCACAATTAAGGGTCTTCTGTGGAGGATTTAACCTTTTTTGTATTATTTCAATATATTTTTTTTCTTTTTCTATCCCTATAGAATTTCTTCCCATTTTTTTTGCAATAACAGAGGTCGTACCAGAGCCAACAAAAGGATCCAGAACAGTGTCACCTTCTTTAGTACAGGCCAAGATTATCCTTCTTAAAAGCTCTTCAGGTTTCTGTGTTGGATGAGAGCCTGCCCATTTTTCACTTTTTGGAGTTAGTGGAATTGACCAAACATTCCTCGTCTGCTTTCCTAGAGGATTTATTGAATCTTCAATTAGATTTTTTGTGTCCCCATAATTGAAAGTCCATTTTTCACCTTTACCATTCTTTGTAGCCCAAATTAAGTGCTCAGTACTTTCTGTAAACATTCTGCAAGTAATATTTGGCTGAGCATTAGGCTTAAACCAAACAATACTATTGTTAATTTTAAGATCCGTCATATGTTGAATTATGAATCCCAGCTGATATATATTATGAAAAGAGCCACAAATCCAAAAGCTTCCCCCATGCTTTAATACTCTAACACACTCTTGAATCCAATAAATATTGAATTTTAAGAAATCATCTTTTGTGAATATGTCCCATTCTTCTTCCAATGTAATGTGTTTGCTGTATTTCCATCCAAGCCCCTTCTTTTTTGCAAGACCATATGGGGGGTCAGCAAATACTAAGTCTATTGATTCATCAGGTATTTCCCTTAATTTTTCTAGGGCGTCTCCATGGATAATTTCATGTTTAGTTTTCATTTTCGATTCTTCTCTATCCATTCTTTCATTAGAGTATTAATCTTTGTCGATACCTTAATATCATTTTTTTCACATATTTTCCTGAAATTTTCCAACACTTCCTTGTCTACTGTAATATTTAAAGGAACTTTTGTCATTCAAACACCAATCTACATTAATAAATACTAATCTACATAAATTAGCATTAAGAATTTATAAAAATATCTAAAATACATAAACATGGTACTCCAATGGAAACCCAAAAATCAACCAAGAAAATATTCTTTCAAAGATTTTCAATTAGCAGATGGAACTATAATAGGCGTTTTTCAAGGCAGTAGGGGATCAAAGCCTGATCTTGATATCGTGGTTAAATATAAAGATAAATATACACGAAATGGTGTTAGAACTCCAAAACATATTCATTGGGTAATCGATCTGTTAATCAAAAAAGAACATGATAAAAAACTCACATTAGAATTCATAGAGTACCTCAACGAGATGTATGATATAATTGAACCATTTAAAACAAAAGAGGAACAACAAAAATGTGAATTAAAATATACTACTTCTCTTAATTTGTCAAAATTTGAAAAATTGAATTGTTATGGGCAGTATTCTATTGAATTTATTGGCCACATAATAGAGCTATTTAGTATAGAAGAAAAAACTGGGCTTGAAAATGCATTTATGTTTAAAAAAGTATTAAATGCAATTAAAGAAGAGAAAGATATTTTTTCCATAGTGTCAACAGCTACTCACAATGGAAGATTATAAATTTTAATTATTCTAGAATTAAAAGGTGCCGGGGGCGGGATCCGAACCCGCGACCTCACGGTTTCCCAGCCTTGTTTCATGCTTATGAGCCGTGCGCTATAACCAGGCTAAGCCACCCCGGCAGGTGAGATTAAATGAACTATGGCCCAACCTTTTTAAGATTTGCTATTTATACAAATTTAAACCCTTTCTCTTTCAAATCTTCTATAATATCTCTTAAATCTAAATCAGAGCTATTGACCTCCGGCACAAAATACCTAGGATTGCCATCATCAAGTAGGTTATACAATTCACCCAAAAAAATATCTTTTAGATTCTTTTGAATAAAATATGTATTAAGATCACCCATATGGGATACAAATCTGCCGCTTCCATAGTCCTTCTTTCCCCAGAGGTGAACACCTTTTATCATTTCTCTAATGGGATAAATTGACCTAATGACAGAACTAATCTTTTCAGTATTGAACTTGCCAGGGCCTAGATTATAGCTACTAAAGATTTGGATAACATCCAGAACAACTCTAAGTTTAAGGCCATTCTTATTAATCGATTCACATAGTTTTTCTAAATCTGTAACATTTGACACAAGAAATTTTCCACCTCTATAGAGTGTCCCATATCTATTTTCTATCAGTATCTCAGTATCTGGATAGGTATCAGAGATACCTTTCTCAAAGACCTTATAGATTTCTATAAAATCATTTAGATTGTAGTAATCATTGAAAGGTGGGTGTATCTCTATAATCTTAGGTGCTCTATTATTCCCAACAAGTTTAATAATAAACTCGCCGAACTCTTCCGCCCACTTTTTACTTACCCATAGCTTTGGAACAAAATCTTTGTGGGATTCTTTTATCGTACTGAAACTAGATATCAAATTTGTATCAAATTTCCTTTTCCCATAAGAATACTCTGTGTGGAGGGAATATTCTTTTAATGGTCTTATATAAGGCACATCAAAATTTGCACTAACTTCCTTTATCTTTGGAGATATATCTACCGGGTATATCCTCCCGTCATAGTCTATTGGAATAAAAATTGACATCAAGGAGGATTACTATCAAATGAATAAAACTATATCGATTTTTCAATCATTTGAAAGTAGGAAGTACCATTTATAGATCTTCATTCAAATAGATAAAATAAGAAAAGAAAAGATTAAATTATATTAAGCTGAAGTGGCTGGCTTGTGAATTCTAATCCATCCGCAAGCATCTATCCATACGTAAGAAGCAGTGATAACTGCCCCAGAAATCTTATGGAATCCAAGTTGAGTCTTTCCAAAGTTGTTAGTTGCATCTTCTTCTAAAGCAATTCCTTCAACATCATTTCCGTTTGCAAACTCTAAAGCAGCCTTTTCCAAAGCGAGTTGAGCCTGTTCA
>Ga0116194_1000106_pt1 | contig 101203 bp, 106 predicted proteins | sample AD_SCU001_MetaG_FD_89887 | JGI IMG/M metagenome (GOLD analysis project Ga0116194, IMG submission 89887) | Active sludge microbial communities of municipal wastewater-treating anaerobic digesters from China - AD_SCU001_MetaG | ecosystem: Engineered > Bioreactor > Anaerobic > Digestate | place...
AAATTATTTCTTTTCCATATTGCCTAGAAAAGAAAATAAATATAAATATGAGATTTATAAAAACATTGTGAATACTATGAATGATAAATTTAATTATATACTGATACTGATTGGAATTATTATGGTCTTGTCAAGTTCTTACAATATGGTCAATTACCATAATAAATCAATTTACTATCAAGAATTAAGAGACAGCACCCCTGAAGACTTTAAGGGGCTATATAGTAAGTTCCCTGAATTAGGAAATGATGAGAACTTAAATAATATCAATAAGGCCTTGAGCGGCTCTTTAGTGTCTTCTACTTGGGAGTATCAATCATTAAGGAATAGTTCTTTTTTGAATATTGTAATAGGGATAATACTAATCTATGGTGGCTTGAAATATACAAAAAAATAATAATTATTTCAAACTATCCTTTATTTAAGAATATAGGTAAAAATATCATTAAGTATAGGTATTCTTAAAATATTCCTTTAGTTGGCGGTAGATATCATTCATTTCTTTTAGCTTATGTTCGGCCATCTTTCTTGTTTCTTCAGATTTGTTTGTATTTTTATCAGGATGCAGCAGTTCTACCCAGTATTTCCTTTTCTTTTTTACTATGTCAAATGTAACTTGCTTTGAGATATCTATTTCATATCTTTGGAGCAAAGAGATTATTTCTGGGGAAAATTCATTTATCCTGTTAGTATTTGAAGGAAATTGCTGTTGTTTACCTTTATTTTTCTCATTTTCAGATTTTCTCATCTCACTATAAGCAAACTCTATGTTATTCAAAGCATCAGGGTTATTTGGATTAATGGATATGGCTTTGTTATAGCAGTCAATTGCTTCTTTGAATCTATCGAGATCTTGGAAAATATTCCCTAAATTGTTCCAAATATTATCATCATTGGGATTTAATTGTATAAGCTTTTGAAAACAATCAATTGCATCTTGAGATCTACCTAAATATGCTAGTGCAAGTCCTTTATTGTTTAGAACATTAAACATCGTAGGGTCAACTTCAAATGCCACGTCAAAGTAATAAATTGATTCTTGATATTTCCCTTCTCGGAGTAATTCAAGCCCCATAGTACAATGATCCGCAGAAGTTTTTCTTAAATCATACCCACATTGATTACAAAAAACAGCATTTTTAGAAACTTTATTTCCGCATTTCCAACAGAAGTTAACCTTTGACATAGCAATCACTATAAAAATTATATTTGTATATTCTTACTTCCAGAACTTAAAAAATTATCTTTTAGTAGTCTATTCCTTCTGCCAGTTCCAGAACTTGTTGTTCGGCATCACATGCCACTCCGTATCCCGGCATTCCGTCCTCACCGGCAGCCAAGTGCCCTTAATCTTTTTCATCGGGCATATGTTGCAGGGGCCTGGGCTTTGTTTTTTTGAATTGTCTGGATAGTTGCACCTGATGTATGAGAATGATCTGCTGACATGCAATCTCTTGACGTGTGGGCAGACTATAGTGCCGCAACGGTCCCGTGTCGATACTATTCTTATGCACCTGTCGTGCACCTTCATCTTCCTGATGCTCACATACTCGGGTATGGTCTTCTGGACCTGCATCCTATAAAAAAGTTCAAGTTTAGTTTGCGTCAAGTTGTTGCTCATGGCCTTAATTTTAGGGCCAGGTATATTATCGCTATCCTAGCGTGAAAATGTATTTAGGGTTTAATTTTAAGGCCAAAATAATTTGTGAAATAAAAAAGAGAAATAAATTAGTACCTGTTTTAATCGGTTCTTAATATCCCAATCCTTTTGCCCACACTGTTTTTAATTTGTTCTTTTATAGGATTGAACTCCTCCTCGTATAAAACTAAATCATAGATAACTCTTTCATAGACGGAGATGGACACTATTATTTTGTCTTCATATATTCTTATCCCCAAGAGCGTTCCAATAACTTCTCCCCATGAGCTCAATCTGATCCGTTTGCGCTCTATATCTTTATTTTCTACCAATCTGAATCTGTACTCGCTTGGCATGAGTAAAAAGGGTTTAGAATGTATTTTAGGATTTTCATTTTAATTATATATGCGCTTCATAATATTAGATAAAAAAGTTATAAGAAAAAAGGAGAGAAAAAGAATATAAGAAATACTATTGCACCTGGAACTAACAATATTATGAATCTATTTTTGGTAGAATATTTTTCTAGAAATGGTGGCATGATGATCATATACAAAAATAATCCTGCAAAGTATGAAATCAACAGGAATCCAGGGAAATCCAAACCCAGTTTACTTAGAAAAATGACTATGCAAACAAATACTAAAAGAAACATATATAGGATATTGCGGAATAATTTTTGTTTTTCTCCAGTGTACTTTGACTTTAGATGCCAACTCAGGAAGAGTGAAAGTAAAAAGAGTGAAAAAATAATATTTTTAATAACGCCAGTTTGGAAAAAGTTGTAGATGGAATAACACAGCATGCACAAAAGGAACGCGTACACAATTCCAAAAGCAATATTTTCTTTAGATCTAAAAATATCAATCAATCTCAATCTCTCCCTTATACTCTTCTACGTAGTATTCTGGAAGGTTTGCCTTTTTTCGATTTTTGCGCAAATGAATCAGGTATAATCCTAATACCGATAAAATCAAAACTATTAAAGTAATAACTTGTATATCAATAATGTTGATAAGTATACTTCTGAAAACATACATAGGACTGTAAATAATCAATAATCCAAAGATAATAAACGTTGCTAGACTAAATGGAAAGAAGTTGAAAGATATCCGTTGAAAATCTATTTTAATTTGGTTTTTATTGAGGAGATATCTGATTAGATTCTTTCTAAGTTCTTGCATATAAAATCCTAAACCAAGATTTATTAAATTAAGGAATCCATTTACAAAAAAGCCAGAATAGAAATAATTAAATTCATCGCTGAATACAACAATAGTACCCTTATTGGAAGGCATCAGTTTAAGGTGGATCCATACCTCATAATTAAACATGAAATTCTTTTTATCTGCGCCTATTTCGTTTTCTTTATCAATGACTATTTCTAATTTATTGCCTTTGAACCACTCCTTGATCTCATCTTTCACTTGCTCTACGCCCTTACCTTCTATTAGGTAAGCCTTGCCGGGTTTGAAGTCAGATGTCATTTATTTTGGCTCCGTTTTCTTTTTGTCCCTTGGATCCTCCCAAATTTTCTGCTCGTGGTGGAAACGATTTAGAGGATCCTCTTTGGTGTGCCAGTACCAGTAGAAGAAGGCTATTTGAAATCCAATCCAAAGCCCTGCTAGTAAATACCCTAATGGAAGAGGGTGTGCAAATAGGAAAATAGTATAAAAAATATTGAAAGGTATTCCGATAAATGCAAAATATACTCTTGCACCATTTTTACTGTTCAAAGATTGCCAAGGTAGCCAAACCAACTTATCGTAACGATGAGCTCTAAATATATTGAAAGTGAGTAAAAACCCAACTGTGCCAAAAACTGACATTCCTAGATATGCAAAAATAGTATCATTTAAGAAAGTCATCATACATCAAGTCATTTTCCATATATTTAAGGATATGGAAAAAATTAGGGAAAATAGGGAAAAAGTTTATTTTTAAGGCCAGATCCTATTAAACGAATTGGCCCTATCTTTTAATAGAAGTTGGGAATGTTAAAGGATCCTTTAATAAGAAAATAAAAATAATTAAAATCAACGAGCAATAATCCCCAGCGCTATCCCTTATTTTACCTTGCCCGCCATATTCCTAAACTCATTTTTTATTTCTGGGTCTGAGTCTATTGCTTCAATTAGCTCCATAATCTTCTTGAAAGTCTGTAATTTTGTACTGTCTTCCATTGTTTCATTGATGAACTCTTCCCTTAGTATCCTGTTCTTCTTCTCCATCTCAAATACTTTCTCTTCTTTTAATGGCATGCCACATCTATAGCAGTACTCTGAAGTTGGGCCGCAGTTCTCCCTACACCTCGGGCATACTACTGGCCTTATGTTTCCATCGTCCATGGACTCCTCAGTTTTAATGCCATAAACCTTGCTGTAGATGGCCTTATCGATGTCCCTCCCGGAAAGGTGAACATAGACCTTGGGCATCTCAGATCCAAGCTGCCATCCAAGATAGTGGCACATTTCAGACTCGGTCAATTTTGATGCCAGGTGAGTTGCCCTGGTGTGCCTTAGAATATGCGGCGTTACTTTCTTCTCAATTTTGGAGTTATTTATTGCTCTTTTTAGCATGTTCTTGTATGATTCATAGAAGAGGGGCTTCCCAAAGTTCTTGTTCCCAGTTCCGACAAAAAGCGATTCGTTAGGATGGACGTTGGGGTGAATCTGAATCCAGTTTTTTATGTAGGGCTCAGCCATAACAAACGGAACCAATCGCTCTCCAGTTTTTCCCCTTACCTTTACCTTTCCGCCATAGTCGTTAAATGTCAGGTCTTTGAAGGTGATTGATGCAAGCTCGCCAATTCTAAGGCCACAGTCATAAAGCAATGCAATGGCAGCCTTGTCCCGGAGATTTGTTGCCGATTCAATCAGCTTTAGTATCTCCTCCCTCGAGAGGACCTGTGGCTTTCTTGAATGCTTTTTCTCTCCTTTTAGGGCTTTTAGTTCAGGCCAGTCCTCCCCTTTCAACCACTTGAAGAACTTCCTCAAGGTCCTCCTGTACTCATTCTTGGATGAGTCAGAGATGTCCTCAATCTCGACCTTTTCCATGACCTCGATTATGTCCTTGGAGTTCCATGCTGCAAAGTCCTTGTCCTTGTATTTCTGGCATATAAGCCTCAAATCTATCATATAGCGGAGAGTCCTCAGGATTCCGATTCTGCCTGCAATCAGGTAGCTTTTGAACTCTCTAATAGTATTAATATTGGATTCAGTTATGCCTGAATTAATCAAACGCCCCTCTTCTTTTGAAAGCAAAACCTTTTCTTTGTAAATTCCCATAAATTGAGAATAGGCATTTGTGATATATACATTATCCTAACGCACTGGGAATAAATAAACGTGTCCTTCCCCCGCACTTTTTTCATCAAACTAACACAAGTAATAAAAGCAAGTTATGACTATTTATAGTGATTGCTAATAATTATGGGGGGATAATATAACAGATATTATAGATATAGGAAAAGATGCAGAAGAGGTATTGGAATTTCTGTATGCTAAAAAATTGAAGGAAGGAAGTTTTGTCATAGATAGTAAGGAATTATCACGTATTCTAAAATGGGACATTGGCAAAGTTAACAATGCCATCCACTATAATCTTGGAAAAAACATTATTGTATGTAAAGAAGTTAAAGGCGAGATCAAGGGATATTTAAATTATTACATCTCAGATATAACGCCTGAAGGGATAAAATGGATTAAGTATACAAGAAAATTTGAATGACATTAATTCTTGGCTGGTAAGGGTGACAGAAATGATTGAGAATGTTAATTGGGAATCTGCAATAAATGCCCGCCGCTCCATTCGAAGCTATGAGGTTCTGGAAGTTGATAAAGAAGCTATGTCCCACCTCAAGAACTTCATAGCAAATATGAACGTTCCTTTCAAGCATGATGTTTCGATTAGTTTTTTCAATGCAGATTCTAGCAAAAGACTTTACACCGGCTTTGTATCGCCCCCCGATGGCATGGCATTTATAGCAGACACAGATATCCCTTCAATCTCAATTTCTGGTTTCGTTGGCGAGATGGCAATTCTCTATGCAACGAGCTTAGGTCTTGCCACCTGCTGGTATGGCCATTATTCACTTGATGAATTGGAAAGAATTTTACCTCATCTTAAAGTAATCAATACTTTATCAAAATCAAAATGGGGTTATGGTAAGGGCGTAGTTCAGGGCAAGCGCGCAATATGTATTACTCCGTTAGGATACTGGAAAAAAGAAGGCTTGAGATTGGCAGATAGAGTAACGGAATCATTTATGAGTTACAAAAGAAAACCTGTCGGCGCTTTTTTAGAAAATGGACTAACTGAAGATTCACTTCCTCAAGATATTCTATATGCATTTGATCTTGCTAGGAAAGCCCCTTCAGGCGCCAACAGCCAACACTGGCGATTTAAAGTGTCCTCAGATTTTAAAACAATTTCAATATCAATGCCCATTGGTTACAGACACATCAAGTGGGAGCATCCTGATGTTGATATCGGTATATGTGCTTGTCACTTCTGGCTTGGCCTTATGATTAAAAATATAGAAAGCAAAGTCTCCATAATTGAAGAAGAAGGTAGAGCTATCTGGCAATTTGATTTAAGATAATTGCCTTTATTCTAAATATAAATTCATAATTAAAACAACTATTTCTATATGATTTGCGATTTATACAATTATAATAAATACTTTTATAAATTATCTCACAAGCAAATCAATATTGTAAATTATTCGCAAATACTTACTGTCTAATTAGGTATTATCGTGAAAAAATTACTAAATTTTGTAAATAAGGACAGTCACGATCATACCCTAGACGTATACAGAAATATTTTTGAAAATACTTTTGATGCCATACTTTTGATAGACAATGAATTCAGATACATAGACGCAAATCCAAGTGCATGCGATCTTTTAGGATACAGTAAAACAGAATTAATGAATAAAAAAATAGGAGACCTCACCCCTGAAAGGAATATAGAAATGGGGGAAAAAACATGGATGAACTTCTTAAATGAAGGCAATCAAAAAGGGGAGTATATTCTCTTAAAAAAAGATCGAAGAGAAATTAATGTTGAATATCATGCTGTTGCAAATATCCAGTCGGGGATACATATCTTCATTATAAACGATGTTACTACAAAGAAGTCAACGGAGAATACTTTGAAAAATAAAGAAAACATCCTCCAGGGGATCTTTGAATCTAGCCCCGTAGGTATCAATCTCATCCAAGATAGAAAATTCATTTGGAGTAATGACATGATGAGCCAAATTACTGGTTACTCCTTAGATGAAATAATTGGGAACAATACTAGATTTTTATATCTTTCAGATGAAGATTACGAAAAAGCGGGTTGTTATTACAACAAGAATTTTGCCAGTGATAATGTAAAGGAAATCGATACTAGATGGAAAAGAAAGGATGGAAAGATAATAGACATCCAAAAAAAAATGAGTCTTTTAGATCCAAATAAACCGGATAAAGGATATATAACGTCAGTAATGGATATAACAGATCAGAAAAGAGCTGAAGATTTGTTAAAACAGAGCGAAGAAAAATATAGAGAGTTAGCAAATTCTTTACCAGAAATAATTTTTGAAACTGATGAAAATGGAAATCTAACATTTGTAAACAGAAATGCACTTAGTATTATGGGCTACACTAAAGAGGATTTTGAAAAAGGATTGAATGCAATGCAATTATTAATCCCTGAAGAGAGAGATTTGGGAAGAGACAACATAAGGAAAATATTTGAAGGGAAAAAATCAAGTGGTTTTGAGTATACAGCCTTACGAAAAGATGGTAGCACTTTTCCAATTATAATTCATTCTAGCGCAATTATGCATAATAATAAACCTATTGGGTTACGAGGGATAATATTTGACATTTCTGAAAGAAAAGAGGCTGAGAAAAGGATAATGGAAAGTGAGGAAACATTGAGAAGTATATTAACAGCGGCCCCGGTAGGGATAAAACTAGTCAAAGATCGACAGATAATATGGTGCAATAACAGCATGATTGAAATGACAGGTTACTCTCTCGAAGAATTAACCAATAAAAATCTAGGATTTTTATACCCCAATGAAGAAGAATATAATAAAGTTGGGCATGTATTATATGACAAATGGTCTAACGAAGAATATAGGGAAATTGAAACAATATGGAAAAAGAATAGTGGAGAATTAATAAACTGCCATATTAGGATTAGCCCTATTGATCCAACTTATTTTAATAAAGGCATGATAGAAGTTATTACAGATATTACAGAAAGTAAAAAAGCCCAAAAACAGCTTGATGAAAATCTAGAATATTTTGCTCATCTAATAGACCATATAAGAAATCCATTAACAATAATTTGTGGATTTGCACAAGTTGAAATTGAAAATGAAGTTACTAAACGTCGATTTTTAAAGCAGGTAGGTGCAATTGAAAAGATTTTAAAACAACTAGATCAGGGCTGGATGGACACTGAAGATACTAAAAAATTTTTGAAGAAGTATATGTAATACTAGGATATCTGCCAAAAGGTTATAGTGGAACTAAAAGAAATGCCATCAAATTTCTAACATGCCTCGATAACAATTTTTTATAACTAGATTACTTTCTCGTTAGTTCAACATTATTTTCAAAAATTAGTTTACCAGAATTATAGCTTTTATAATGGGCAATATAGCTAAATGCAAAAGGATTAGCTCCTGGATAATTTGGCGACATCCCAACATTTCCTTTTGAGAGTGTTAAGACATTGCTTCCAAGACGCCCAAAGAAAAATCTGCTTTTTGTTGTATGATCGCCTGTTGGATCTGCAGGGACCCACCCGTAGGACGGCAAATAAAATTCGGCCCACATGTGCCCCGCAGAGATATCAGAACTATAAAGATAACCATGAACTAATCTTGAAGGAATTCCTTGAGACCGGCACATTGCAACAAAAAGAGTAGCAAATTCAGTGCAATCGCCTTTTCTATTGTAGAATGCGTATCTTGCACCTAACTCCTGCTCCTGTATCTCGTAAGTAATGTTTTTTACAATCCAGCCATAAATAAGATCCGCTTTTTTATAAGGATTTGTTTCATTTCCGACTACCGTTCTTGCCATGGCGACAATTGCGGGATCATCAGACTCGACTCTTTGACTTGGCTTTGTGTATTCTTTATACAAGCTTGAAGAGAAATCATAAGATTCTACTTTAGAAGAATCTATTGGAGTTGTGAAAGGATTTGCAGTAAAAGATATGTTTTGAGTTATTATGAGGGTAGAATTAGTTGGTAGCGAATTATTAAAATCCCAGTAGCCTATCCTTGTACACGCCTCGGGGGCTAGGATGATGTGATCAGGTTCTGGAGTTATACTGATAACAGATACATTTTGCTGAGTTCCACAGTTGACTGGCAAGGCCATCCATAGCTGTGTTTCCCCCACTTCAGCGTCAATATTTCTAATCTTAGTTGTTATAATAGCATTATACGACTGGGGGAGTTGATGTTCTAGAGGACTATCTGGGATATTTACCAATCCAATATAATAAAAAATAGCAAGCAAGAGCATAGCCCCAAGAAGAATAGAAGTTACGGTCTTGACTTTCTTTATATTATTTTCATCTCTTTCAAGTTTTTGATAATACGTTTCTGTGCCACCATCTGAGCCAATATTTAATTTATCAGTGTTTGTATATGTCATTATAGAGGTGCCACATCTAGAACAATAAAATAATCCTTTGCTATTTTCATGACCGCATGAAGGGCAGGGCATCTTATCTTGTTCCAATGGATATGTACCACAATTTGGACAATAGTTCAAAGATGTTTCATATCCACACATAGGGCATTTCATTTGGGCACCAGATATCAGGTAATAAATTAATTTATAAATATGTTAGAAAAATAATAAAAAATTTATAAGATTTTTTCCATCCAAACAATATCAAAATATTTATCAAATTTTTTACCAACTTCTATAAATCTTCCACATTCTATAAATCCATTTTTTGCGTGAAAATTAATACTGCCTTCATTTAATGACGAGATACTTGCCAATATCTTAGATATGTTCAGTTTTTCAGCTTCAGATTCTATATACTCTAAAGTCTTTTTTCCAATCCCCTGGCCAGTTGCCTCTTCTTTAATAAAGCATGATATTTCAGCAGTTTCTCTAAACACTGAAAAAGGGCTATAAGAATGTATGAATCCAAATCCTATTACTTCATTATTATTAGATTTAATTACTACCGCCGGATAGCCTTTTGTGATAATAAGAAACATGTCGTAGAATTCATAAGGAAGTTTTGTATCAGGATATGCGGCAAATCCATTTTCAATATAATAGTTAAAAATATCTATTACGTCCTTTCTGTGATTTTCACCCATCTGCTCAAAATGTATTTCCATTGTCTCACTAAAAACAATATTTTGGGTGTTTATTTATAGATTTCTATCCTAGGCCTGCAATAGGAATTAAGACAAATACCTATTCTCTATAGCTATCAAGGAGGTAAATTAATGCAAGAAGAAATAACAACTAGTATTAATTATTGCTATAGCAATAGGCGTAATTACGCGATATTTAGCTCTACTTTTTTATATGCTTAAGTCAAAGAATTGAAATTTCTTTTTATTTATTGAATAACTAAAATAAATATGATATACTTTTACATTTTCCCCAAAAATAACTAAAAATTAAAAAATAAGAAGAAGTTATATAAATGAAGGATAACACACAAACTAAGGGGTATTATGACTGGAGATCTTAAAAAAGAGCTATTGGAGGTAATTCGTTCGGTAGGTCCAGTATCAATGGTGGTCCTCCTCTTTTTGATTTTTATCTCAAAGTCAGAAATACCAAGATTTATATTAGGATCTATAATGGTAATAAGTGGAATTACTCTGTTTCTTCTAGGGATTAACTTAGGCTTCTTGCCTTTTGGTCAAGCTATTGGGTCAGAATTGCCTATGAGGGGCTCTTTAAGCTTTTTAATAATAATGAGTTTTATAATAGGTGTTATTACCACAATAGCAGAACCAGGAGTAAGGGTACTTGTTAATCAGGTAGAGTATGCATCTGGAGGTAGCATTCCAGAACTTATTTTGTTTCTTTCAATAAGTGTCGGAATTGGTATTTTTTTATCATTGGCAGTGTTGAGGATTATTTATGGAATAAGCTTTTCATATCTATTTATAGCAGGATATATCTTCATAATTGCTTTATCCTTCTTTACTCCTTCCACATTTGTAGCCATAGCTTTTGATGCTGGAGGGGTTACAACTGGCCCAGTTACTGTGCCTATTATTTTATCTTTAGGAATAGGAATTAGTTCCGTTTTAGGAGGAAAATCAGCTCTATCCGATGGATTTGGACTTATCGGCCTTTCTTCAATTGGACCCGTCATAAGTATAATGATGTTGGGGGTATTATACGCTTGATAGGATTTATTGAAAATCTTAAAGAAATTATAATTGAAGTAGTTCTTGTATTATTACCCCTATCGGTATTATTTTTAATATTTCAGAAATATTTACTTAAACTACCAAAGCAGTATACAAAAAATCTCCTTAAGGGTATCTTTCTGACTTTTGTGGGCATGATTCTTTTTTTTCAAGGAATAGATATTGCTTTTCTCCCTGCAGGAAATAGTATAGGGGTGTATTTTGGTAATCTCCAATCTAACTGGTTGTTGATACCTTTAGGATTTTTAATGGGATTTTTAGTTACTTATGCAGACCCTGGAGTAATAATAATTTGTAATGAAATTGAAAAAGCTTCTAACGGTTTTCTAGGAAGGAATATGGTAAAAAAAATTTTATCGTTTAGCGTAGCTTTTTTTGTATCTCTCGCTATGGCCAAACTTGTTTATGGTGTAGCCCTAATTACTATAATTTTGATAGGTTACAGTATTGTGATCTTACTAACATTAGTTTCAGATAAGCAGTACACAGCCATTGCCTTTGATTCAGGAGGTGTTGTGACTGGCCCTATGGCAGTTACTTTTTTGATGGCTATGTCTTTGGGCGCAGCTTCTGCTATGGAAGGAAGGAATCCGTTAATAGATGGATTTGGCCTTATTTCTCTAATAGCGTTGGCCCCAATAATACCATTAATGATATTTGGGTTAATAATTCGTTATAAAGGAGGTTAAAAATGGAGGATGAACATAAAGGTTGCGACCTTATAGTGACTATCGTCAAAAAAGGATGCTCAGAACTGATAATTCAAGCTTCAATTAAAGCAGGTGCAAAGGGAGGAACTGTTGTTTTTGGGAGAGGTACTGGAATCCACGAACAACAGAAAATACTAGGAATCCCTATAGAGCCAGAAAAAGAAATAATATTAACGGTAGTAAGTAAAACACAGACCGATGATATTCTAAAAGCTATACGAGAATCTGGCGAATTGGATAAACCTGGAATGGGAATCGGATTTGTAGTTTCTCTCGACAAAGTAATTGGAATGTGCCATTTAATGTCTGATGGAACAATTATTTGCAAATACTAAAAAAGTGTCAAAATGGACTCTCTTTACATTAAAGATATCAATAGAGGTATCTAGTTCAGAATCAAAATAAAAAAAATAAATTACATTTTATAAGGAAACACTTCTTTGACATCTATTAATACTGCATAATTTGCCGGAGGCAGATGTGGCATCTTCTCCTTTAATGCTTTAGATACGTTCTCAAATACAGGGCCCGTATTCATTAAAGTTGCCTTCCCCTTTATCTGTACTCCCTTGTTAGTTTCCCTATCAAGCACATACAAAGAAACATTCGGATTACTCTTCAGATTTGATATTGTACGGGGTGAGGCAATTTCTGCAAAAACTAATCTTTCTCTATCTATTACTGAGATACTACCCTTTGGAGATACATTTGGAACCCCATTTGTAGTTGATGTTGAAACGAAAGCTAAATGCTGTTGTTGAATCAATTCTATTACATTTTGCGGCATTTCCATATAATCACCACCCTAAAATTGTCGAACTTGTTTTTATAATTAATGCTATTTCATATTATGAGATGAGTGTATATCCAATTTGGCTAACTTTCAACAAAATATTTATTAGTATAAAAATAAATAACCCTAGTATGTTAAAAAAACTAAATCCAAGTATGCAATCATCCAAAGTCACTGAACGTATATACGCAAAAGCATTTGAATTACTTGAGAAAAATCCAGAAGGCCTTCACTGGTCAGAACTACATTCAAAGATTAAGGCGTCAGATCCCACTTTTCATCCAAAAACTGTCAACGGATGTGTCTGGAAACTTGTCGGAAAATTTCCTGACAAGGTTTATAAACCATCTAAAGGGCTTTTCCGTTTACTGAAATATAAATAACCTAGGAAACTATTTAAATCTTAATTTTTTAATAATAAAAGTGGTAAATTGAAAGAAATATACGATAAATTAATTCAGATGGCTTTAGATAGGGGTGCAACCTCTGTAAAAATAATTCCAATCGAGGATATTTCTGTTAATGATTGGGTGAGACAAAAATGTGAATTTGGATGTACACAATATGGAAAGAAATATACTTGTCCACCTTACGTTCAGCCACCCAAGGAAACAAGGAAAAGATTGAAAGAATACGATAAAGCCTTGATATTAAAGTTTGGAGAAATTAAAGACAGGATGGAATGGAGAGGTATTCAGAAGCTTATGGCCGAACTGGAAAGAGAAGCTTTTCTTAATGGATTATACAAGGCATTTGCCTATGGGGCTGGAACATGTAAGCTTTGTGATGAATGCACAGCAGACCAAATTCAAACTCCAACACTTTTTGACAAGAGAAAATGTGTTTACAGACGCATAGCTAGACCCTCGATGGAAGGTGTGGGAATTGATGTATACCAGACTGCCAAAAATGCAGGATATGAACTAAAAGTAGTCCCTAATGAAGGTATGTGTTTCACAAGTTTCTGCTTGTTGCTACTGGAATGATTTCAATCTTCTATCACAGTGATTTCACAATAAGTAATTACTTTTTTTCCATTTAACTCAAATTCTATTAATTGAAATTCAGTTCCTTCTTTTAGAGTTTATTGCAGTATTGAAACTTCTTCTAGATCTTTAGGGTCGCTCTTATCAAAGTAATAATGATTTTCTATTTTAGTAGCCCCTTATGTGTATGCGATAGGAATACTCCTTCAATATAAAAATAACTAACTTTTTAATTTTTATCTTAACGTATTTGTACTAAATTTTATTTTATTCTCTAATATAAATCCTTTTAAAGTAGTTGGCATATTTAATGCGAAACAGAAAAAACAGAGATGGATTTCGGCCATTAATACTGAAGTGATAGATTGAAACGAGAGAAAGACAAATCAAAAGAAGAGCTTATTGAAGAGCTAAGAGTACAGCGCTCGAAGGTGGCTGACCTTGAAAAAATAAAAAATAGATTAGAGGAGCTTGAAGAAGAAAAGGATAATCTTCTTAACAACTTAAAAGAGCGGGTAAAAGAACTAAATTGCCTATACGACATCTCAAAGATAAATGAAGAACCAAATATGCCTCTCGAGGAATTATTCCAAAAAATCGTAGAAAAAATACCTCTTGGTTTGAAATATCCGGAAATAGCATGTGCGAGGATTAATCTGGATGGCCAAGAATTTAAATCAACGAATTTTAGAGAAACAAAGTGGAAGTTGGATGCTCCAATAAACTATTATAAAAATAATATTGGAAAACTTGAAGTTTTTTATCTTGAAGAAAAACCAAACCTTGAAGAAGGCCCTTTTCTAATGGCCGAAAGAAAATTAATTCTTGCCATAGTAGAAAAATTGGGCCACATAATAGAAAGAAAATACTCAGAACAAGCATTAAAGGAAAGCGAGCAAAAATTCAGAACAGTTTTTAACAATGCAAGTGATGCCATATTTATCCATGAACTTGATGGGAATTTTATTGAAACAAATCAGATTGCATCTGACCTTTTAGGATATGACAAACTGGAACTTCTAAATATGTCCCCTAGCGACATTCATCCGCCAGAATATGTTGAGATGCTAAATGAAATGTTTGAGGAACTTAAGAAGAGAAGCTACTATTGTTTTGAAACGGAGATTGTGACAAAGGAGTATAAGCCAATCTCAGTTGAAATCTGCAGCAAAATTATCAAACTTAAGAAAAAAACTGTAGTCTTGAGTATTGTAAGGGATATAACTGAGAGAAAGCTAACTGAAGAAAAGATGAAACGTCAGTTGATGAAGTTCAATCTAGAAACGGGAAAAATCTATCTTGTAAAAGAAACGAAAAGTCTATTTTCAATTGAAGCCTTTAATGATCTGCTGAAAGTTGGGTACTCTGGGTACATCCTTACAAGGTCCGCTGAATCAGAGTATATTGGACAGATTAAAGGGAAGTACAACTATTTATGGATTTCAGAAAAAGATAAAAGAGATTCTCTTTCTCCAGATCTTACAGAAATTGAAAAATACTTAGAGGACATACCCAGAAAAAGCTTTGTTTTGATAGATAGGTTGGATTATCTACTTTCCAAAAATGGATTTATTAAATTATTATCTTTTGTACATCACCTGAGGGAGATCGCATACCTTAGGGGTATTACAGTAATCATTTCGGCCGACTCAGAATTATTCAGCAATGTTGAAATGAAGCTTATAGAAAAGGAGACATCAGACATCTCCCCTGTAGAAAAAGAAAAACTCCCCGACAATATGCTGGAAATCCTGACATTCGTTTATAACAAGAACTTAATTGGAGTTAAGCCTACTTTTTCAGATATAGGTAGGGAGATCAATATAACAAGACCAACCATTGGCAAAAGAATGAGTTTTCTAACAACGTCAAACTATCTTATAGTTTCGATTAAGGGTAGAAACAAGGTTGTCGAGTTAACTAACAAGGGCAGAGAACTTTTTTTGGCGTAACTTTTTACATGTTTTACATGTTTTTTTACAAATCCTTATAGTTATGTAAAGCCCATAATTAATTAACGGTTGGACATCTAGGAGTGGTAAAAATGAGTTCTATTGGCAAATGGGTTTATGTTTCTGAACAAAAAGAATGTAGAAAATGCGGTGAAACGACGCATACACATACGTGTTTAGTATGTGGAGATGTTTGTTGCGATGATTGTTGGAACGAAAGAACTTCAACATGCGATAAATGTATATCAAAAGCATGGTGGAGAGATCTCTAAAGACTAAGATTATGGTAATACGGCTAAAGGACTAGCCATCTATGCCTCCCCATAGTCCCGATGAGAATCTTTGTGATTTGAGGGACATTCTTTTCTTGAGAATGAAGCTTATTAAAAAAGTTAAATGATATATTGAATATAAAATAAAAATATATTTTTATTTAAAAAGAATAGGTTTTAGCTCTGCATCGACGTAAGTTACTCCGTCTGCCTTTACATATACCCTCTTTGTTAATGGTTCGTATCCCTCTTTATAGAATGTAATTGTACTGTACCCAATATCTATTCTATCTAAAAGGTATGGGGTTCTAATTACTTCTCCAATATACATCCCATGTGGTGTTTCTATAGATACTGTTGCACCTAAAGGATCCGAAGTGATACTAAGGGCACCGTGCATATCTTCTGGCAGTAAAGTAGCCTGAACATATATTGTTCCTCCAGCGCTTACATCCACAGTTGTGGACCACATCTGATATCCTTCCATTGAAAGCTGTACGACATGATGGCCAGGTGTTAGATCCATGACTGTATTGGGCGTTGTTCTATATGTGCCCCACCACTGTCCATCAACGCCAATTGTAGCCCCTGTAGGCGAAGAAGTGATGTATATTGAACCTTTACTTTCAATTGGGGTCAATACTGCATTTATATTTGTATTTTGACCTGCTTGAACTTTAAGATTAGAAGACCAATCATGGTAACCGTTCATTGAAATTGTCACTGAACTTATGCCTACAGGTATGTTTGTAAAAGTATAGGGTGTTTTTATAGATGGGCCAACAAATAGCCCAGCAGGAGTAATTAATTGAACTATGGCGCCGGCAGGCTGCGAAGTCACAGTTATAGATCCTGTGGCATTCGGATTATATGTGGGTGTCAGGCTTCCATAAACATATTCGTTTTCTCCAGCATTTACATATACCTGAGTTGTCCAATTTTGGTATCCCCCTAAAGAGAGAGATATTGTAGACCAGCCAGGAGTTATGTTTGTAAAAGTATAAGGTGTTGTTTGAGTTGATCCTACATACATTCCATCAGGAGTTACTAAAGATATACTGGCGCCACTTGGATTTGAATTTACTGTGATACTCCCATAAAGATATTGGGGAGGCAGTACGGCAAATAAGGGGGAAGCAAATAATGCAAATATCAATGCAATGCCCACTAAAGATATTGCCATACTTCTTTTTTTAGAACTCGTTATTATAGATAATTTATGTTTCAACTTTATTTTTTCCATTATAACCCTCCTTGCAGTAAATAATAAAAAAAGAATTTATAAGTATTTTTATTAATGTTGAAAAAATCGCAGTATATATTATAAATATCTTAATAAAAAAAAATAATAAACAAAAAATCACAAAAATATATAAAATCAATGAATATAATCAGAATAGGCCTAATCCAGCCAAGAATATTAAAAGAATGGATATGGGTGCGATAATCCTACATATCCAAATCCAGATTTTTTCCAATCTGAATTGACCTTCTAAATTTATTTCTTTTATTGCTGTTTCTTTTATTACCCAACCTACAAATAAAGTAACAAATATCCCTCCAAGAGGTAAAAGTATACTAGATGCTAAAAAATCCATTGCGTCCAAGAATCCCATTCCAAATATATTAAGAGGAACTGCACCGTTTGAAAGGGCAGAAGGAATCCCTAAAACAAATATCGCAAGACCTAATATTAAAGATGCGTTTCTTCTTGACCAATTTCTTTCGTCTATAAAATAAGCCACAACAACTTCAAGTAACCCTATTGCTGAAGTTAGAGCTGCAATAAATAATAATAAGAAAAATAAGCCAGACCAAATTTGACCTATTGGAATCAATCCGAATACTGAAGGTAATGTTATGAAAATGAGTCCTGTACCAGCCCCGGGCTCTATTCCAAAAGTAAATACAGTAGGGAATATCACAAATCCAGCTAGAAATGCAATTAACATGTCGAGGAATGTAACAGCAAATGCAGACTTTGGTAAAGACACTTTTTGTGGTATATAGCTCCCATAAGTTATCATTGCCCCCATACCGAGAGAAAGAGAAAAGAAGGCTTGACCAAGAGCTGCCAATACAGTTTTCCCAGATATCTCTGAGAAATCAGGATTTAAATAAAAGTTAATCCCTGCAGCTGCCCCTGGCAATGTAATTCCCCTAATTACTAACAATAATATGATTAAAACAAGTGTGGGCATTAGAATTTTAGACCAGGTTTCAATTCCTTTTTCAACTCCCAAGTAAACAACATATATTGTAATTATCATAAAAATTGCTTGAAATAAAACAACTTGGGGGCCATTTGCAATAAATTCTTGAAAATAATTTGTAGTATCTATGCTTGGAGATATCAAACCTGTAAATGAGCTTATGAAGTATTTTATAGTCCATCCAGCGATTACTGAGTAATAAGAAAGAATAATGAATCCTGCAGATACGCCCATCCAACCTGCAATTGGCCAAGTCCCTCCTTTTAATTTCATAAATGCCCCTACAGGATTGAGCTTTGAAGATCTGCCAATTGCAAATTCAGCTAACATCACTGAAACACCTATAGTGAAAACGATGACTAGATAGATTAAAACAAAAGCCGCACCCCCATTTTCCCCAGTGATATATGGAAAACGCCATATATTACCCAACCCCATTGCAGAACCTGTGGCCGCAAGCCAAAAACCTATCTTGCTGTTCCATACTTCTCTTTTCATTTAACCACTCTTATTTGATAATTTATGTATCAACTATTCTATTTAAATATTCCTAAATCAATTTATTACTTTTGTTCATTTGTTAGAGGTTAACACATCGTAAAATTTAAATAATTTAAAGTATTTAATTATGGATGTATGACAAATGTTATTAAAAAAGATGGAAGAAGAGAAAGATTTGATCAAGAGAAATTAAAGGATTCGATTGTTTCTGCGGCAAGAGAAGCAGGCTTAATGAACAGAAGATGGGTAGACGATGTAATCGAAAATGTTTCTGCTACAGTCATAGCCTTTTCAAGAGGTAAAAAGGAAGTAGAAACAAAAACATTGAAAGACATGATTCTGGCAGACTTAGACAGAGTTGAAAAGAGAATATCTGACACATGGAGAGAGTTTGATAGAGCAAAGCAGTAAATATTTCTAGAAATACTAAAATATATATGTATTATCTATTAAATATATTTTTTTTTAAGAAATAGTGATTAGAAATATATCCATTAAGTTTAAATGTATTGAATTCCTACCATATGTGTATGACATACGTTATTAGAAGCAATGGAAAAAAAGAGGAATTTGATGGAGAAAAACTTCTATCTTCTATTATGGCCGCAGCAGACGATGCTGGCATAATGAACGAAGCTGGCATTGAAGCTATTATAAAAAATATTGCATCTAATGCTATTTCTTCAGCACAAACTCAAGAAGTAGTCCAATCCAAAACGTTAAAAGAAGCAATCTTAGCTCAACTAATAAAAATAGGTGTGCAGATGGCTATTCAGAAGTTTGGGGCATCAAATGTAACAAAAGAAAATATACTAAGTGAGCTAATAAGTGCAGGTTTACAAATGTCTACTCAAGGTTCAAAAAATACTCAATCGGATGATCTTCTAAGTATGCTAATGGGGGCAGCGACAGGTACAAGTTCTAGATCTAGCCAATCTAATGACCTTCTAAGCCAGCTGTTGGGTGTTGGAACAAGTTCAAAAAATACTCAATCAAATGACATCCTAGATCTACTATTGAATTCAGGATTGCAAACATCGACTAGAAGTTCTAGATCTAGCCAATCCAACGACATTCTAAGCCAGCTGTTGGGTGCAACAGGAACAAGTTCAAAGACTAAAGCATCAAATGATAATCTAGATGATATATTGAAGACTGGGATGAAACTAGCTAACGCATGGATGAAATATAATAGATAATCTGACACATTGAACCCTTAAATTTCTCCCAAAAATATATAAATTTCTTATTTTATCTTATTTTAATATTTTTTAAATAAAATAAGCAGATAAGTGATAAAATGAAATCAGACCATATTGTATCGGATACTTTACAAAAAATAAAAGATGCTGAAAAGGAACTTATCGAGTTAAAAAATGAATATCTTTCAAAACAGGACCCGTCTATAAAGGAACAGATTGAAGAAAAGAAAAAAGATTTAGATAAACTTAGAACTTATTACAAAGACCATGTGATGACTTCATGCAACGAAAGTTTTGAAGCTAAGAGGAGAAGACTTTCAAAGTATGACTGATGTACTTATCCAACTTAATACAAATTCAGCAATATAACCCTATCGTATAAATCCATTTTTGTAAATCTTAGGCCATTAAATTTATAATTATAGAGTAATGGCATAGGAAAACTATTAATATATGTAATCGCAAATAGTATCGTGAAGAAAATACTAATTTTTTTAATCTTAGCAATTATTATAATTTCAGTTTCAATAGGCTACAGATCAATAACTCTAGGAGAGGGTTTATTAGACGTAAAGGGAGGATTTATTAGAGAAAATAATGTAATCTGGTCTAAATCGCCTTCCATGTCACTCAGCATAAATAACAATTCTATCCTTCCAAAAAAAATAGAGATTATAGTATTAAACATAAAAAAAGATAGTATAATCCAAAGCAAAGGCAAATCTAGATTAATTAATCCAAATGAGAAAATAATTTTAAGCCTCACGCCTCTCTCTCGAAACTCTTACGTTATCAAATTACCAGAATCAAATACATTAAGATTTGCAGTTGTTGGTGATTCAAGACAAGACAGTTCCAAGGACCCATACCCTAGAGCCTTCAAGAAGATTATGGAAGATATAGATTCTAAAAACGTTAATTTCGTAATGCATGTCGGTGATTTTGTAATCCATGAAGAAGAGAAATATTTTGAAGAATTTGAAGAATTAATGAGATATTATGACACTCCTGTTTATACCGTAATAGGAAATCATGATAGCGATATTCAAAACGGCTCATTGTATAAAGAATATTATGGTGAGACGTTCTATAGTTTTATTTATATGGACACAAAATTTATTATTCTCGACGATTCAACGGATACCTTAAATCAAGAGAATATATCATTTCTAGAAAATGAATTAAAATATGATGGGAATAAATTAGTCTTTTTACATGTACCTCCTTTTGACCCAAGACCTTCTGGATCACACAATATGAAAGATGGAGAAGAATTTATGCAAATCATGAAAGATAATAAGATTAGTAATGTTTTTTCTGGTAATATTCATATGTATTATCAAACTATAAGAGACAATACTAGATATATAATCACTGGGGGCGGAGGGTCCCCCCTGCATACAACCGAAGAAAATGGAGGATTCCACCATTACCTGATTTATGATCAAGGCAGCATACAGCTAATTAATATGGATGATTAATCTTCTATTTGATATTATCAGATTTAATACTAATTGTAAAAATTGTTCCCTTTGGTTTATTGTCTTCTACCTTAATTTCGCCGTTAGATCTTTTGAGAAGCTCTTTTACTATGTAAAGACCAAGACCAGTACCTTTATTTTCACCGGAACTGAAATTTTCATCAAAGACCTTTTGTTTATTATCGTCTGGAATGCCCCTTCCATTATCTACTATTTTTATCTCATAATCACCCTTTTTAGAAAAATAGATATCAATTTTATCCGCCTTTCCATGAACAACGGCGTTTCTAATAATATTATCTATAACTGAAGAAAATGTATTCTTGACTTTAATTTTAAAGTTGCCGTGGAGATTAATATTAACATCGTAATTCTTTACTACTTCATCAATTATCTCTTTCAGATTATAGGTACTAATATCATTATCAGAAGAGATGTCATTTTCAAATTCCCGTACCTTATTGATCAGGTCTACACTCTTATTCATTGCTTTAATGGCCTTATCTTTGAGTTTTGTATCTTTAGTATTTAGCATCTCTAATGACATCAGAGTCACTGAAATATTATTTAATATATCGTGCCTTAATATTTTATTTAAGAGCTTCAATGTATTGTTCAAATCCTTTATTTCATCTGTTTCTCGTTTTTCTATTGTAACAGATTTAAAAAATCCAAATACAACTATGAAAAGACCAATAGAAATTAAGATTCCTTCTAGATAAGTATTGAAGAGTTCAGATTCTATAGTGAATTCATCTAGAAAGTCCACCAATAATCCATAAGAAAACATTGCCCAACCAAATGTAAATGTTCGGATATTCAATTTAAGAACATGAAATAGCATTACTACAACTAAGAAAAGATAAGTTCCTTCAAATAATAGCTTGCCCCCGTTAAATGAGGTATCGATTGGAAACGCAATAAACCATAATAATACTATAAAAAAACTAATAATAGAAAACACAAGAACATTAAGATTCTTTTTGGTCATTTAAATCTGACCAATAAAAAAGACAGTCGATTAAATAACTTTCGCTTTCTAAGATATTTATCTCATGATTTCTTTTCTAAAATATTTTCTCAAGAATCTATAAAGCTTTTTATCCCAGTTTGGCGGAGGGTCTTCTCTTTCTGTGAGTGTTAAAATATATGATATCGATTTTTTATCTAAAAGATATTCAAAGTCTTTATCTTCAATAAATCTATAAATTGCATTGAATATGGAAGAAGGCAAGGGAACGTTGAGCTTTGATAATTTAAGATTTGTGAGCATCAAAGATTTCTTTAAGTATTCTCTTTCTTTATCAGATATAACATGATAATCCATTTCATCGTTTCTTTTTTCCCAATCTATTTTTGCCTTTTCTCTGAACAGCTCTAAAGTACTATAAATTCTTGGCCATCTTTCAGGGTAATCAAGAAGTAATCTTTGTATGGGAATTATATTTTCCTGAATTAGAAAAACTCTCTTCTTTATCTCGTCTATATCGCTTTGAGCATAGTTGAGTTCATAGTAGTCAAGTTGTTTTATTAGCCACGAATCCCTTCTTCCTTGAACATTTTTTCTTTCAGGAGTCGAGACTTTATGTGTCTCTTTTGAATTTTTTGTAATTACCGGAATATCCTTATCATCTTGCATCCAAAAATAAAAGGATAATTAAATATAAAAATTTTAGTATTTAATGTTATATCCCTAGTTTTCTTCTATTCGATTCAATGTGAGAAAGGATTGCGTCAGATGCTTTAATCGGATCTTTCTCAACGTTTAATATCCCGCCTGTAATATCTTTGCAGTCGACGGTCAAAAGTTTTACAAGATTTGGGCCACCTGTTACAGGAGGAACTGGGTTGACATAGGTATATAATCCAAATGCCAATGCAAATATCGCATCTATAGTTGCCTTCTGCTCCATATATTCTGGTGCAACTGCAGCAACGGGTAAATCTGGTACAGGTACATCTCCTAAAGCCTTAGAAATTACACCAATTAAATCTGCAAGCCTTCCTGTGTCAGTACATGTTCCATAACTTAATACTGGAGGGATATTCAAGAGAGTACATATTTTCTTTAGTCCTGGGCCTGCCTTGTCTTTAGCCTCTAAGCTACAGAGCCCACCAACCTGTACCGCAGCATTTCCACAACCAAGAGATAAAACTAGTATATCCCTCTTTATCAACTCAGTTACCATTTTTATTGTGTGAACGTCCTGGCCTGAATCCCTCAAAGAAGTGCATGAAACCATTCCAGCGACACCCCTTATTGTACCATCTTTAATTGCATTTAATAGAGGTTCAATTGTTCCACCTAATGCTTCAACTATACTTTCAGTTGAAAATCCAACTATAGCTTCTTTCGTTGGGAGGCCTACAACTGGATCAATTGAACTCCTTCTCTCCTTGAAGTTGTCAATTGCCATTTGTAAAAGTGATGCAGCCTGATTCTCTGCTTCATTTGGGAGATAATCCATTCTTTCAGTAATGCCTTCAAATGCTACAACTTCGCTTGCAGGTACTAATTTGAATTTGTATTTCTTCGCATATATCGGGTCAATAGGCATTGAACAGTTCATATCTGCCACAAATATATCAATGCAACCACTTGCCATTACTGCTTCCTGCATAATCCAGTTGCCAGTGAATCCATAGAAAACATCGTCCATCTCCCACCTCTGGATTATTTCTTGGCCTGTTTCAATATTTGCTATTATTCTTAGACCTTTGGCACCTACAGCCTTTGCCTTCTGCTGCCATTCCTCTTTTCTTGCAAGCTGAATCATTGCAAATCCCAAGAAGGGTTCATGGCCGTTGGGTAAAACGTTAACATAGTCTGGATCTAAAATTCCCAGATCTACCCTCATTTTATGAGGTCTTGGAATCCCAAAAAGAATGTCTTGAGTAAACTCATTTATGATTTGACTTTGGTAAGCCATGGCTATTCCAATTCTCATTGCTTTTAAGGCTAAACTTACATAGTATCCATCTACATTTGTTAAACATGAGCTCGTGGCAAACATCATTTCTCCATGGACGCCCCCTGGAAATATCCCAAGTTTTTTCCATGCATTTTTTCTCTCTGGCGGAGCTAATATTTCTACAATTTTGCTTTGCTCAGAATATTTTCTATTAAAGTCCTCTTCAACAAAATCACAAAATCTTAAAGCAATTTCGTTAATGCTTCCACTTGTATCCACTCCAAGTCGTTTAGCAAATGATTTTAATTTTTCTGGCTCTTTTATTTGAAAAGGAGTTTCGCCTTTGGCAGTTGCCCTTAGAGTTTTTATTGTTTGTTCGGTGTGATAATGGTAAGTCGAAGTACCCAATACATTCCTCAAAAGCATCATTCTCATTGCCATGCCATCTGCGGTAATCCCACAGACCCCTCTTTTATCAATTGAGGCGTCAGAACGACATGGACCATTTGAGCAAAGGTCACATCGAACTCCACCTTGGCAGAAAGGACATCTTTTATCTGGGTCTCCCCCAAATCCTTGAGCCTCGTATCTATCCCAAATATTTGTTATATTGTCATCTTTAATTTTCTTATACATTTTTTTTACAGATTCATGATGAGATACTCTATCGCCTTCCATTTTTACTCCTCGCAAATATCTTTGTTTTATTATTATATATAGGTTTTCTTTACAAAAAGGAAAAATAAATTAATCTGTTAAACCCAATAATATTGCCAGATTATCCTTAGCTTTGAGAGAATGGGGTGCATTCTTAGGCATGAAAATAAATACCCCCGGGGTCATTTCAATCTCTTCATCAACAAGTGTAAAGGTACCTGTTCCACTTAAAACTTGTACAATCCCCGCCTTAGTTGAAGTATGTGTGTCTATATTTGTCCCAGCAGATAGACACATCAATGTATAGTTGTATGTTTTGGACAATGCCAATACAGTACTAAAAATGCCCTCTTTTGGAAACTGCATAGTTTTGTTCAAATCTTTCCAAAATCCTTTCTCCATTATATCCATTCCTCCTTTATTACATCTCCTTTGATCCCAACTACTATTAATTTTATCGGAATCTTTCGAGTTGCACTATCTAAAGCCTTCTTGGCTATTTGAAGAAGACCAGAGCAACACGGGACTTCCATTACTAAAACTGTTAATGTGTTAATCTTTGCCTCATCTATCATCTTTTTTATTTTCTCTACATAGACATCTCTATTTGAATCAAGTTTTGGGCATGCTATTACTAATGTCTTACCCTTAAGGAAATCTTTGTGAAAATCACCTATCGAGAAGGCTGTACAATCTGCGGCAAGTAAAACATCCTTGCCAAGAAAATAAGGTGCATTTGGTGAGACCAGATGAAGTTGAATTGGCCATTGTCTAAGTTGAGAGGACCTCTTTCCTGTCTCATTTACTTTATTTTCTTCTTTTGAGAATTCCATAATTTTTGAACCTGGACAAGATGTCCTATGTAGATGACTTTCTTCCTTAATAGGATTTTCTATACCTTTCTCTTCAAGGAAATCTTTTGCCTGTTTTAGATATTTATCTGCACCGTGATCCTTTAAGTGCTGAAGATGAGCCTTGATAGTATTTTTTCCATGTTTTACTATATTCTGCATTACTTTTCTTTCATCGTATTCTTCAGCTTCTCTTTCTTCAACAAATATAGCACCTTCTGGACAGTTTCCAATGCAGGCTCCAAGTCCATCACAAAATAGATCACTAACTAATCTCGCTTTGCCATCTATTATTTGAAGCGCTCCTTCAGGGCAATTGGGAACACAAATCCCACATCCATTGCATTTTTCCTCATTAATATTGATTATTTCTCTCTTTACCATTTTAACACCAATATCTTTTCTATACTAAGTATATAATAGATACTTATATAAACTAGTAAGTTTCTGGTTTGATACCATGATCGACTGCACTATTTTCAAAACACTTGATATTGTGGGCAAAAAATGGTCTCTTCTAATTTTATTAGAGTTATATAGAGGTGAGACTAAAGATAAGAGATTTAATGAATTAAAAAGGGGTTTAAGAGGAATAACGCCTAAAATTCTCTCATTACGGCTTTCTGAACTAGAAGATCAAGGACTTATCAAAAAAAATATAGATAATTCTAAAGTACCAATAAAATGTGAGTATTCTCTAACTGAAAGTGGAGAAGATTTTATCCACATAATTCAAGAAATTAAAGATTGGGGCCTTAAATGGAAATTTGATAATCCTGAGTGTTCAGCTACATATTGTAAACAGTGCCAGTTGGCCCTTGAATAAATAATACTGATCCTTAAGATTATCATCTCATAGCAATATATATTTTACGTTGAATAATCTTATAATACATTAGTTAGATTAGTTATTGTTGGATTAATATGAAGAAAAAAGTTCTTTTTGTTTGCACACATAATTCAGCTAGATCACAAATGGCTGAAGGCCTATTGAATAATATTTGTGAGAACGCCTTTGAGGCATATAGTGCAGGCTCGGCACCTACTAGGATAAATCCATTCTCCATTGAAGCTTTGAAAGAAATAGGAATTGACATATCCTCTCATTATTCAAAAAGTACTGAAGATTTTATGAACATGCAATTTGATTACGTGATTACAGTTTGTGATAATGCTAAAGAAACATGCCCATTTTTTCCTGGTGCGAAAAATTACATGCACAAAAGATTTGAAGACCCTTCCAGTGTAGAAGGAACAAATGAAGATAAATTAAATGCTTTTAGGAAATCTAGAGACGAAATAAAGCGATGGATAATAGAATTCTTTTGTAATAATTCCTAGATTAGTTTAAAAGTTAAAAAGACTAAAATTTAAAGTCTCCACGTCTAGCATGAAATCCTAAATAAGATTGAAGTCTTCAAAAATTATATTTCTTGGTTTAACGCCCAGTTTGATAAATTGATCTGCAAGTTCCATCATCATTTCATTGGGGCCACATATAAAAATTAATTTATTAGTGATTTTCTCTTTGGCACCTGATAATTGAATTATATCTTGTGCAGAAAGTCTTCCGAGATCGTTTGAGGCCCATATCCTATATCGGATGTTATTTTTATTTTTGATAATTTCTTTTATTTCCTTATCGTAGATTGCATTCGTTTCATCTTTACAGGACCATAGAAAATCAATCTTATTATTTTTTGGTAAATCTTTATATTTTAACATACTAAGAAAAGGAGTTACTCCTATCCCGCCTGCAATCCATATCATATCCTTTTTTTCAAAAAGAGATTTCTCGCCAAATCTACCATACGGCCCGTATAAATATACCTTATCCCCAACATTTACTTTTGGTAGATGATAAGAAGTAAAATCTCCTGATTTTTTTGCCGAGATTCTAATCAACTCATCATTCGTAGAACTTGATATAGAAAATGGAAATATTTCAAATGATTTTTCAAGATTTAAAAACTTGATAAAGATAAATTGACCAGGATTAAAATTCATTTTTTTGCCAAGTGTTTCAAATTTAATTTCAGTTATATCCCCCATGATCTTGACATCTTTAACTTCGGCCCTTACTTTAGGGCCAATTAATTGATAGAAAAATAGCATATAGAAATATGAAATAATTCCGACTAATGAGAACATAAGAATCCATATTCTAAGTACTGGATATTGAATTATATCTCGCCCTGCAACTAATGCATGCCAGGTAGCGAATATTAGAACGATTCCCATAAACTTGTGTGTGAGGTGCCAGATTTTGTAAGGTAGCCTTATTACAAGAGTAAATACCAAAAGAATAACAAGGAGGATAAAAGAAACAATCCCATACGTATAAGGAATATTCAATCCAGGGACAATGTATATTGATATTAAATTCAGGTTGGGAAAGACTCTGATAATTAAAAAAAGAGGGTGCAGTAGTATCACAATCATTGTAATCTGCCCTAAAAAGTGATGAGCTTTGTAGACTTTATCGAGGCCCCCAAAAAATGATTCCATGAAATGCCATCTTAGGGATAAAAAAATTGTTAAAGATAATAAACATATTCCAATCAATGCCGATACTTTAGCAATAACTAATAAGAATTGAAAATTCCCACCCATCCTGTTGAAGAGCCATATTAAAAAAGTGATTAATCCAAAGAAAAATATAATCCCAAGACTCTTATACCCAAATTGATTTCGATTGATTTTGTTAAGTAATCCTAATGGAACTATTTTCTTTATATTGATTCTTGAATTTTTTCTACTCATGCTAACACTGTTATGATATCTTTATTTATTAGTAGAAACATTCATTATAAAATTAACGTGAATATTATCCTTATAATTTTGTATACATTAGTAATTTAAACGAATTAATTAAGATTTGACCTATGCATTATCACATCATACTGACAACGAAATGCAATTCACAGTGCAGATACTGTTACGAAAAATCAATGAATGATTTTGATGCAGATATTGAACAAAAAGTCACTCTTGATTTATCTGCACCTGAATCTAGCGAAATCGATGTGAATGCTCTTAAGAAATTTATTAATAAGGATAAAAATCCTGTAATTATCTTCTATGGAGGGGAACCTCTCCTCCAAATAAATAAAATCAAGGAAATCATTGATAATATTGATGTGCCTTTTAGAATGCAGACGAACGGAAAGCTTTTGGACAAACTTCCGATAGAATATCTAGATAAAATTGGTAGGATTTTAGTTTCTATTGATGGCGATAAAGAGAGAACTGATTCGAATAGAGGTAAAGGAACTTACAACTTAGTAATGAAGAATATTTCAGAAATAGAAGAAAAAGGTTATTCTGGAGAGATTATTGGCAGGATGACTTTAAACCCAGAATCACCAGATATTTTTGAACAAGTCTTACATTTGATTGATAGTGGCTTTTCATCCGTCCATTGGCAGATAGATGCAGGCTTTTACGCATATGATTATGATAAAGAAAAATTTAGTTTATTTGTAAAAGAATACAACAGTTCTATCACAAAGCTTATCGATTATTGGGTAAGTCAGATGAGGACTCAAAAAGTCCTAAAACTTTATCCATTCATTGGAATAGTTGAGAGCCTTCTCAAAGGCGAGAAAACATTTCTAAGATGTGGTGCAGGCCATAGTGGGTATGCTATACGCACAGATGGAAAATTGGTGGCTTGCCCAATCATGACTTGGATTCAAGATTTTGTTTGTGGTGATTTAGATTCTGACCCCACAGAATTAAAAAAATTTCCAATGGCAGAAAGATGCAAGAATTGTGAGATTAAGAATATTTGTGGCGGGAGATGCCTCTACTGGCAGCACCTAAAATTATGGCCAGAAGATGGAAATGCATTAATATGTAATACAATTAAACATCTTGTAATAGAGCTAAAAAATAAAATGCCTGAAATTAAAGAACTTATTGACAAAGAGCTAATCAGCTACAAAGACTTTGAATATGAAAAATATTTTGGGCCTGAAATAATACCATAATCCGTTCTATTTTTTGAAATTACTAAGAATTATTCTCCGAAAGATACTTAAATACCATAATCAAAGTGTAGTTGGAGATTTTATGGACTTATCAATTTTGTTAATACTTGGAGTTGTAGTTGTTATAGCAATTGGTCTTATTGGGATATTTGTTGGCATCTACAACAGATTTTTTGCATTGAAGAATTCAGCTGAAGCAACTCTTGGGCAGATAAGAGTCGCCCTAAAAAAGCGTCTTGATATGATTGACCAGCTATTGGGTGCTGTAAAGAGTTACGCAAAGTTTGAGAAAGAAACATTGGAGAATATTACAAAATACCGTGCAAGTATTGGAAGCGCTTCTCCTGAGGCAATAAGTGAAATTGATCGTCAAAGTGCGGGCATATTGGGAAGACTTATTGCAGTAGCAGAAAACTATCCAGATCTTAAAACTTCAACTACAGTAGTTAACCTAATGGAATCAGTAAAAACTGTAGAAGATGAAATTGCAAGACAAAGGTATACCTACAATAACATAGCCCAACAGTTTAACACTATGCTTGATACAATACCCTCAAACATAGTTGGAAGAATCATCGGACTCATAAAACTAGAATACCTTAAATTTGAAGAGGCTATTGAAACAAGGCCAAAAATTGAGTTTTAGAAGATGGAAATATGGCTGAATCAAAACAGATTACAGTACTAGTGCTAGTTACGCTTTTGATAGGCGCAACTGCACTATTGCTACTGCCTAAAGGCCCAATCATTTTTGAGGGCGACCTCGTAGTGGATAACTATGAGGTTACTTTTCTTTCAGATGGCACTTTATCTGAGAGATATACATACGAAGTAAAAAATTCTGGGCAGTATAGGATGCTTTTCAGATACTGGGATGACATGCTTTCATTTGAAAGACTTGGAAGGTCCTATATTGAATTTGTAAACGTAAAGTATCCTTCTGGAACTATCGGTTATGCTAAAGATTACAAAGGTGATGTGAGATTATTTGGAGATGAATCCCACAGTTATACCATAGACTCTTTGGCGTATACAAATGAAGTGGGCGCATACAATCCTTCATACTTTAATAAAGGCAAGTATGAGATAGAATACACTTACATCCTTCACCCACCTATTCAATACGATAGTGAAGTCAGTCATTTGAATCTAAAACTCCAGAGAGAACATATACCAATAAAAAATTTTAAGATAATGATTGCAAAAGAAAGTATAGTAAAAGTCTATCCACATCCACCTAATTTAAAAGTTTCAGAAGATCAAAACTATATTATTATTACTGGAACTTCTCCAGAGAATGAACTTTTAGAAATCGAACTTCTCTTAAAGCCAGAATATATTAATACCATAAACGGTTTCCCAGAAAATATAAGTGGAGTTAGACAGAAAACAGAAATGGCTAATTTACTCTATACTGTACCATTTTATGCGGCAAAGTTTCTTTACGCCTTAACAAGTCTACTGCTTATAATAGTTCCATTCATATTCTTATATATTTATTACAGACGTGGAAAAGAAAAAAGCTTTACAGTGCCGGAATTTTTGAGCTTTGTTCCTAACGATAAATTGAAACCTTGGGTAGTCAATCTTCTGTTTAAAGGTGAGGCAAATACTTTTGATATGAATGCTTTCTACGCAACACTTTTGGACCTTCATAAAAGACATAAAATTGAGATAAAAGAGAAGGAGAATCCAAAATATATCACAATTAAACTCAAAGATAAAACTGACCTAGATCATTTTGAAACTAAGGTAATTGAGTTTATTGAAAAAGTAGGGTCTGATGGAGTTGTTGATACTGAAACAATATCCTCCCTAGCTAAGAGTGCAAGAAAGGATGTTATGAACCAAAAAACTATGTTAAGCTATCAATCATCCCTAAACGGCATTACAAATGTGAAATCTACTGACAGAATGATTATTAAAAACTATATAGTTGAGGGAAGAACTAGACCTCTCCCAGTATTGCTTTTTGGGATACTCTTTGTAGTCATTTCTATTATTATGCTCATATTCATACCTTTTGCAACTAATGCATCAAGTTCTCTTATTGCTTCCATAATAATTGTTATCCAATCTATAATCGCTATGGCATTTCCAACAACACTATTTGGGTTATGGAAAAATGACAGCTATAAAGAAAAACTTGAATGGGATGCTTTTACTAAGTTCTTATCCGACCTCGCATTGATGAGAAAATATTCTCCAGATGATATCCTCATGTGGGGAGAATGGCTTGTATATGGAACTGCACTTGGAGTAGGGGATAAAGTAGAAGCTGCAATGAAAGCTCTGAATGTAAACATACAAGACGTAAATGTAGTTCCTTACCATGCGATAAATAGGTCTTTTATTCCAATTTCATCCTACGCGCCCCCCAGCAGTGGCGGTGGCGGTAGTGGAGGATTTGGAGGCGGAGGCGGATTTGGTGGTGGCGGTGGCTTCGGTGGAGGCGGCGTTGGAGGTCGTTAAATCTATTAAAATAAAATTTTTTTATAATTAAGAAAATTAGAATATATTTAATAAAATGAAATAATAACTATTTTAGCTAAATAGATCATCTATTCCATATTTAGCCCAGTCGATGCTTCGCCCAAAGCTTTCTCCGCCGCCCACTCTTTTCCTTCTTGCGTCTCTCTCAAACGGTTGTAGTTCTATGTCTCCATCTGCAGCTCTTCCAGATATGAACGGTGATTTTACTCCAGTCATGATGAGCATTACTCTCATCGAATCTTTTAGACCTTCGTCAACTCTTGCACCCCAAATAATCTTTGCTTCAGGATCCATAATTGAGTTAACAATTTCTCCGACTCTGTTGGCCTCGTTTAAGGTCATATTGCTACCGCCTGAAACGTGAACAAGTGCACCTTTTGCATTCTTATAGTCAACATCCAATAGTTTGCAGGTCATTGCTTCGTGGACTGCTTCCTCAACTCTATTCTTCGTATTAGATTCACCGACTCCGATTACAGCAACTCCACCATCTTGCATGATTGTTCTTACATCAGCATAATCTAAGTTAACAAGACTTGGTTGTGTAATAGTCTCTGTGATTCCTTTAACCATCTCGGCAAGAACTTCGTCAGATACGCTAAATGCATAGTCAATTGGCATGTTCGGAACAAGTTGAAGTAGCTTATTGTTATCTAGTGTGATAACTGTATCTGCATATCGCCTAAAGGCTTCAAGTCCTTGAATTGCCTTTTCAAATCTGTGAGATCCTTCCATTCTAAAAGGTAAGGTTACTACCCCCACAACTAACGCGCCACATTCTTTAGCAACTTCAGCAACTACCGGGGCACTCCCCGTTCCTGTTCCGCCTCCCATACCTGCAGAGACGAAAACTAAATTTGCGTCTTTAAAAAGATCTTTTAATTTATGCCTATCCTCTTGAGCGGCTTCCCAGCCAATGCTAGGGTCTCCCCCTGCTCCAAGACCTTTTGTAAGCTCTTTTCCAATAACAAACTTTTTGTCAGCTTGAATATTTTCTAAGTGCTGCCTATCGGTATTCAAGGCAATTGTTTCGGCGCCCATTACTCCTCCGAGCATTGAAAGTCTATTTATTGTATTATTGCCTGCACCGCCACATCCTGCACATATTATCCTAGCGTGCCCAATGCCTTCTAATTCCGCTGCAGTTTCTTCAAAGTTATTAGTTTGAGTATATCTTGAAGCATTTTCCAAGATGCCTTTCATATAAAACCCCCAATTATATAAATTATTTTTTATTATTTACTTTATTTTTCCAGATATGCCTTCATTTCTAAGTGATCTAAACCCACCAAGTTCGTTCTTTAGCATGTCTCTGATCGCTGATCTTATGGCTTCACTCTTATTAGGGAAGTATCCATAATTAACCAACTCGTCCAACCCGTTCATATATGCTTCTGGTATTTGTACTGATATGAGTTTCATTAGTGTCCCTCTAGCATCTGTATAATACTTAGGAGATATATCTATATAAGAGTTTCGGTTATCCAGATATCTCTTATAACCTATCTGGGTATCTTCCTGATGTGTTTCTTGTATTATCCTTATACCCCCATAATATTATTCAGATATTATATGGACACTTCATATCTATTGTCTGGATACTTCAATAGTGGTATTGTAATATCGCTCACGGATTATCATTATGGATAATCATTGTCTTTCATGTGGGTTATCCAGTAAATACTAATTTTGTTAACTACTATATATAGTTTTCGGTTAATAATGATAAACAATACTTCTTTTAGATTTCCATAAAGTATTACCAATTATAAACTTTATTAACAATGCACAACGATAATTTTTTAAGAAAAGAGAAGATAGTATAATCATGTTACTGGTATTTGAATCCCAAATTCAAGATGCACAAAAACTAATTGAAATATTAAAGAAAAATGGGGCAGATGCTATTTTTGACGTAAGTAAAGTATATGGAGTCAATCATATAACTATGGCTTTGTACCAGACAACTCAAGCATTTAAGAATAAATCAAACTTTGCTGACGATTTTTCACTTGAGTATTTGATCAGACTATCTGGAGAAAAACAGATATCTAAAGCTTTAACGTTTGGTATAAAAAATGGATTTAATAAGATAGGAATTATATTGAATGAAGAAAAAAAAGAGAAGATTATCCAGATTTTAGGCCAGCCCGTTCCCCTCGGAAAATATGATAAAGATTTCATAATAGAGTATTTTGAAATAACGGATATCAATAATAGAATAGAAACTGAAAAAAAGATATTTGAAAAGATTGCATTACTTAACACAAAATATTAAATTAATGCCATATATTATTTAATATATTGGTATCCATTCGTTACTACTATTTTTTAACATAAAGGTTACGAAACTTGCAAAAATTACAATAAGTTTTTTAAATTGACTTTTGTTTTTATCACTGTGAACCCTGAAGAAATCATGGATATTCTTTTTGTTTTAATTAACGAGGTATCAGTCATGGTTACTGTAATAGCCGTGGTTGTGAGTTCCGTTAATCATTTTAAAGAAGTTGTTATAGATAAAAGATTTACATATAAGAATCAGATTGTTATGATACTCATATTTGGTTCTTTTTCAATATTTGGGAACTATTCAGGGATAGAACTTCCTTCTGGCGCTATAGCAAATATAAGGGATATAGGGCCATTAGTTGCAGGTTTAGTAGGTGGACCAGTTATTGGTCTTGGCGCAGGATTAATAGGTGGGATAAACAGATTCTATGGAGGTGGCTTTACAGCTCTTCCTTGTTCAGTCGCCACCATCTCGGCAGGTCTTATTGGCGGATTAATCTATCAATACAAAAAAAAGGAATTTATTGGGGCATACAAAGCCACAATTATTGCGGCTATAGTAGAGTTATATCACATGGGGATTACATTAATCCTTGCAAAACCTTTTGATTTGGCATTAGAAACTGTAAAAATAGTAATAATACCTATGACACTGTCAAATGCCTTAGGAGTTGCAATATTTTCCATAATAATTGCAGGCATAATTAAGGACAAAAAGAAAATAAAAGAACTTGAAGACGATATGAATATTGTCGCTTCAAAAGAAGAAGACAAAATATGAGTTTAATGGAACAAGGCGGGCCTGATGGGATTTGAACCCACGATCTCAGGGTCCGAAGCCCTGCGCCATATCCACTAGACCACAGGCCCCCTGTAGAATCTCTATATGAGAATTTATAAATATATTCGAAATCCTTAAATATTAATTAAAATAAACCAGTTTAGACTCTTTTAGGAGAGAAAAATAATGGGCAAAAGACGCAAAGTATCAAAACCTTTTAAGTATAAGCCGGTAAGTGTAAAGGATCTTTTAGTTGAGATGAAAGATATCTCTGAACTAATGGTCGACCTAGCCTATTCTTCAATCCTTTTCAAAAATAAGGAAATAGCAGAGGACGTTACCGAACTTGAGAGCAGGATGGATGAGCTAAATTATAGGATAAGAATAACAGCAATGCTAGCCGCTAGAAGCGTTGAAGATGCAGAGAGAATTTCAGCTGTTTTGCAATTTGCCTCTGCCTCCGAAAAAATATCAAATGCAGCTGGAGATTTGTCCAATATTATCTTAAGAGATATGAAAATACATCCAATCGTTTACGAGGCGCTTGAAGACGCTGAAGAACAAATAGAAAAATATGAAGTATCTCCTAAATCAAAACTATCGCACATGACATTAAAAAAGGCAGAACTGGGATCTAAAATAGGAACATATATAATCGCTGTAAAAAGAAAAGATTCCATCAAATATAACCCTTCTAAAGGATTTGTTATTAAAGATGGAGATATACTCATTGCAAGGGGCAGTAATACCGGTCTTGAAATATTAAAGAGTATATGTAGTGGCATAAAAACAAAGTGGTGATATAATGGAAACTGGTATGGCAGATATATTAACGCAGATGAAAAATAATTCAGAATTGATGGTTGCCCTATCATATACTGCCCTTCTATACAATAATAAATACATTGCAGAGGAAGTAATGGAACTTGAAGAGATTGTAGATAAACTGAACTATGAAATGGGTAGAAAAATACTTCAAAAGGCGTCTAAGGTCAGTAATCCTGAAGACCTACTAAGTCTGATTCATATAACTGAAGCAACTGAAGCTATTGCTGACGCAGCTTCTGAAATAGCCGATATTGTAACTAGGGGAATTGATGCTCACCCAATATTTAAAGAGGCAATGAAAGAAACTGATCAGATCATTGCTAGGGTAAAGATATGCTCAGGCTCCATTATTATAGATAAAACTTTCCAAGAAATAAAACTACAAAGTAAGACAGGCATATACATATTTCTCATAAAGAGAGATAAAGACTACATTTACTCCCCAAAGAAAAACTTCAAATTGAACGAAGGGGATATACTCTATGGTATTGGCATGGAAAGTGGTATAGAAAAATTACAAGAACTTGCTAACTGCAAGCTTCAGGCATAATTTTTAGTTTTAATTTCCCAGTTAATCTCATGAATAAGACAGTCAATCCGCCTGCTATAAACAGATAAACCATTAGAATTTCTAGGGATATAGAGCCTAGGATAAACTTAGCAGATTGATATAGGATAAATGAGAATACTGCTGTGAAAAATGTTAGTGCAAGTGTACTCATTACTTCCTTCTTATTTGTAGAGTAAGCTTCTAGAAATCTACCGAACATCGCTATTGCAAAAGCAACGTAAATGAGTTCGATTCTTGATAGAATTGTCGCAATTACTAAAGGTATACTTTGCCAAGTTGGAAATTGAAGGAGATAGTAATAACTCTGCCATACACCAATAATACCTAATAATACAGCAATTAGGTAAAAAACAAATCCTACCCTTTTTGGAGAAAACTCTTTCTTTAAGAAATTGTCAATCCCAAATCCCTTGAAGAACAGATAGATTCCTAGAATAAATAAAAATCCAAACCAACCTATCTGAGGTTTTCCCAATAAAAAAGCTGCGCCAAAAAGAAGGAAGGTTAGTCCAGGCGCCCCTAGTAAAAGCCCTGCAAGTTTTCGGTCTTCCATGACCTCCCTTATATATCTATGAAGAATAAAGTATGTTTCTTCAATTGTTTCACTTTGTTGTATAACTATCCTATCTATGGATATTATCTGCACCTTTGATTGAATGGCCGGTAAGATATTCTCATCTTCACGCCCATCTGTAACAAGAATTACACCTTTTACTTTTATTTTTTTAAGAACATGGTCAAGTTGATCGGATAGCACTATATCAGATTTTACACCAACATCTATATCACCGGTAAGGGCTACGACTTCACAAGGTGTGTCCTCTTTTTTCAATTTTCGAAAGACTTGGATTGCCCTAAAAAGAACATTTGTATCTGATTCTGTAGGATCGGCTATACCAAGTTCCATGGCTGCATTTAGGATGTTTTTTTCTCCTATAATCGGCCCTTGGATACCCGTTTTTACCCCCAGGTCATTATCTCTATCAACTGAGAGCACCAATATTTTCTTTTCAAACATCGGTTTCTACCATCTTCTTTTTGACTGAGTCTAACTTATCTTGCATAGAAGACTTCTTGTCTAATCTATAATCAATCTTTATGTTAGTTATAATTCTTTCTATTCCCATTTCAAATATTAAGTCATGCGAATAATCGATTAACTTGGATATCTCATTCCACTCACCTTCTACAATTGTACCCATAGGTGTGAGTTGATATTTTAATCCACTTTTTTCTATGTTTTTTATAACTACTGCGATATAACGACTAAGAGATGTTCCAACTCCAATAGGGACAAAAGATATTTCCGCTATCAAATATTTCCCCCAGCCTGGAGAATTTTAAGTTCGTCCAAGGTGAGTTTTTCTCCATTTTTAAATTTCTCTAAGATATCCTCACTTTTCTTTGATAGTTCTATTTTCTTTTCTTTTATCTTTTTCTCTTTTTCCTGTTTCTCAGTTTTTCTTGAATTAATTTCTAATCCTTTGATTTTAGCCCTTAGTTCTCTTATTTTGTCGTATAGTTCATCAACATATTTTTTCTTTTCAATATAGTTCTTGTGTGTTGTATCTGCTTCTTTTTTGATATCTTCAGAACTATTGAAATAGTATATCATACGCTCATGATATTTAGTGGATTCATCTGAAAGCTCTAGGACTTTTTTATGGTATTCCTCAGAATTTTTTTTCAACGTATCTAAATCTTTTCGAGAAAAGCGGGCTTCTTTGGAAAGAGCTTCATAATTTTTAGATTCTTTAAGGTCTTTTTTTAAGTCCTTTATGATGTCAACAAGTTGTCGTTCTTTATCCAGTGAAAGAACTTCAGTTTCGAGTTTCCATTCAATATTGTCAATCTTTTTTTCAATCTCTGAAGAGGAAGTAATATCCTTGTTCTTTGTAGCTTCTTTAATTTTATTCAAAGATTCATAAATTACTCTTAGTTTAGAGCTATTTTCTTCACGTAGTGCCTTATATTTTTTTGTTTCCTCGTTAGCTTTATCTCTAAGTTCCTTGTTTTCCTTGCCTTTCTTAATCAGATCAGAAACTTGAGCGTTCTTTTCATCTCTTTTTTGCTTTAAGGCCAAAAGCTCTTTTTTATATGATTCCGCCTCAGATTCCAAAGCCTTTAATTCTTGTGAAATTTTTATAATTTCATCGTCTACTGAACCTTCCAAAGACATACCTCAACTTGTAAATATTAGTATCATTTATAATTATTTTGGTTAAATCAGTTAAGAATATATATTTCATCCCATAATTAGACTTATGTCTCTTATTTTTGGGGCCGGTAAAATAGGATATGCCGTATCTTTAGTACTTAAAAAGAGAGGCAAAGAAGTAGTGGTCATAGATAAAAATATGCAGGCTTTGAGCAGGGCCGAAACTATTGGTTGTAAAACTTATCTATTTGATTTTACTAAATCATTTAACCTTATAGGGGTAAATATTTCAAAATTTAAAGAAATAATTATAACTACTTCAGACCATAAGACCAATATTGAAGCTTTGAAAATTTCAAGAGAGCTCAATAAAGAAGCTTTGATAATTGTTAACGCCCCTAGTTCAGAACATATCTCAGGAATTAAAAAATTAGGGGCAGATTTTGTTGTTACTCCAGATAGATCAATGGCACAAATAATAATAAACCAGCTTGAACTCTCAAATTATTGGAGAAATAAAGACATATTAAGAAAAATACTTGAGAAATCCAAGTCATTAGCAATTGTAATGCATGATAATCCTGACCCAGACGCAATGTCAAGCGCTTATGCCCTTAAAGCAATTGCAGAAAGTTTGAAGGTAAATGTAGATATATATTATGGTGGCGAAATTGGTCACGAAGGAAACAAATTGATGGTTGAACTTTTGAAATGGGATTTCAAGAAGATAGCCGAACATAAGAAATATGTCTTAAGAGAGTATGATAAAATTGCATTAATCGATATGCCAAATCTGTCTAATACGACTATATTCCCATCAGAAATAAAACCAGATATTATAATTGATCATCATTATACTGAAGAAGAAAAAATAAATGCAGAATTCATGGATATAAGGCCTAAAGTTGGTGCAACTGCCACTATTATGACTTCTTATTTGAGAGATTTTGGTATCGAAGTAAATGAGCAATTAGCCACAGGATTAATGTATGGGATTCTTGTTGATACTAATAACTTTAAACGAAATTTTGAGAAGGAAGATACCGAGGCCGTATATTATTTAAAACCCAAGATTAATAAAGAACTTTTGAATATTATTGAAAATCCCAATATTTCTCAAGATACTCTTGATGTTTTGTCTAAGGCGATAAATAACAAGAAGCTTTACGACAAATATGTCATTTCCAATGTTGGATATGTAGGTAATAAGGAATCATTGTCTCAATCTGCAGATCTATTATTGAAACTTGAAGGTATTACCGTATCCATAGTTATTGGGATAATTGAAGATTATGTATACGTATCTGCTAGGTCAAGGGACCAGATTATTGATATCAGCAAGATAATTACAAAGGCTTTTTCTAAAATGGGTTCTGCAGGAGGGCATATGAATTTTGCCGCTGCAAAGATATCTCTTGGGGCTTTTGGTTATAGTGAAGACAAGGATATTTTAGTAAAAATAGTAGGGGATACTATATCGGAGTACTTCTTTAAGACTTTAAAATTAAATAGTAAAGGTTCAATATAAATTGAACCATATCGAAATATATAAATATAGAGCATTATAAGTTTCTATTGGTGATGAAATGAAAAAATCCTTTATGATACTTGGTGCAATTGGGGTAATTGCAATCTTAATTTCAGGATTCTTTATAGGAACTTTTTTTTTAGGACCAAATATATACTCCAAGAGAGTTATTTACGATGAAGGTGTTGCTTACTCTCCAGGCTACGGTGGTGCCCCTCAGACCGATACCTATTCAAAAACTGTTTACCAGAGTTCTACGGAATCAAGTGAATTAAATTCAAATGATCGAAAAGTTGTCAAAAATGGGAATGCAAATATAGAAGTTGAAAACTTTGATTCTTCTATCTCAAAAATTAAAGAACTGGCCAATAAATACGAAGGATACGTAACAAACTCGAATATGTGGATTTCTGATTCAGAAACAAAAAGCGGTAATATTACAATAAAGATACCGGAAAAAAGATTTGAAGAGTTTAGCGATTCTTTAGTTCAAATTGGAAAGATTAAATCCAAAGAAACTTCGGGATACGATGTTACTGAAGAGTATATAGATTTGCAGGCAAGATTAAAAAACTTGAAAAATCAGGAAAAAAGGTACACAGAACTTCTAGATATGGCTAAGGATGTACAAGACGTTCTTGCAATTGAAGTCCAACTTGGGAGAATCAGAGGCGAGATAGAAAGTTATGAGGGAAGATTAAAATATCTCGATAATACAACAACTTTTGGTACATTTTATATAAATCTATATGAACCTGAAAAGATTGTCCATGAGTGGGGCATAAAGAACACATTTGATAGAGCCATAGATGCATTCATAGTTTCAGTTGCTGGAATAATAATATTGGGCGGATTCTTTATACCAATATTAATCCTTCTTGGAATAATATACGTAATAGCAAAATATATCAGGAAAAGAGTAAAAAAATAATATTTTATTTTATTTTTTTGGAATTGATTGTGGTACATACTGGGTATTTCTTTCGTTGCCTTTTAACGGAGGCTTACTCAAAGTATTTCTTTTCCTGCTAAGTCCCTCTATTATTGCAAATAATGCTATCAAACCTATTACAATCGCTATGAAAATATAGAACTCCATAATTTCACCTTGTCATTGGTTTAAAAAAAAGATATATAAAATTATTGGTTGGAGTTTTTATTTACGCAACCACAGCCACTAGATGATCCTCCATCTCTTCCGCCACCCGCAGAATTACTAGTACTTAGCCCCATTGATTCAGTGTCTAATGCAAATAACTTGGATATTTTAGTACTTACTGGACCTTTCCCATCATTTGTTCTAAACCAATATTCTATATCCCATTCTTTTGCCTTTGGCGCAAATTTGAAAAGTTCATCTTCAGACATAGGCAGGATATACAATATTCCATCCTTCGAATTGTTATCAGTTATATCTGCTTTAATCATTTCTCTTCTTGACCCATTTATAAAGACAAACATATATCTGGGTAGATCTCCATCAGCGTCTTTATATTCTACTTGAAATTTATAAGAAAATGTGTTATTCTTGAAAGTGTACAAAAGAACTCCGTTTTGAAGTTCTGGAGACGTATTTTCTGCGGCCAATATAGGGGAAACAAATAGAGATATCGCAAATATCAATGTTAATAAGACCATAATTATTTTATTCATTTTTTTACCTCCAATACTGCTTAAGATGAATTTTTAAAAAATATTTATATAAGCTTTTGTATTGGTATTCTATAGAAGTTTCAGATCCCCCACTATCCTATCAATTTCATCTTCTGGGGCTGGCCCTATACCCAAAACAGTGATTGTTCCAGGTGGGATTTCTGTTAATCCCGCATCTTTGATTAGTTCAGTTGTCAGGCCAACGCTTTTTGCCTCATTGAATACTTTAAGGAGTGAATCTAAATCATCAATCTTCAAAACAACTTTTTTTTGCCCTTCAGAAAACCATTCAGAAAAATATTTATTTTTGTTATTCTCTGATTTTATTGCACAACTTACTGCAGCATGAGCTACTTGAGCAGATAATTTTCCTTTTGATAATTTCAAATCATCTCTAACAACAATTGCCATTTTATATTTAAATTTGTCAAAAAGGCCAAACAATTAAACTCCCCTAAAAAAGTCTTTTATTATTAAAGTTTCATCTCTTTTTGGGCCATAAGAGATCATACAAATGGGTGTTTTAGTCTGCTCTTCAATATATTTGGTATATGCTTGAAGTTGTGTTGGCAAAGATTTCGCATCTTTTATCTTTTTCCAATCAAATTCTTCCCACCCATCAAATTCAGCGTAGAGAGGTTTACACTCCGATAGTATTTTCATATTTGACGGGAAATCGTGGATAATTTTCCCCTTATAATCGTAAGCGTAACAGATCTTAAGTTTTTTCATTTCGGTTAATACATCTATCTTAGTTATTGCAAGTCCTGAGAAATTATTCAAGAGGCAGGAATATTTAACTAAAACTAAATCAAGCCATCCACATCGTCTTGGTCTGCCAGTCGTTGTCCCAAATTCTTTTCCTTTTTCCCTTAAATATTCTCCTTCTTTATCGAGAAGTTCAGTTGGAAAAGGTCCTTCTCCCACCCTAGAAGTATATGCCTTCGTTATGCCTACAATTCTATCAATCTTTTTAGGAGATATTCCACTGCCCGTACATATACCTCCGGCATTTGTATTTGAGGAAGTAGTAAACGGATAAATGCCATGATCTATATCCAAATGTGTACCCTGCGCTCCTTCCATTAGTATATTCTTGCCTTGATCATAGGCATTATTTAAGAAAACGGAGGTATCTTTTATGTAGTCTTTTAAGTAAACCCTATAAGATACATATTCATTAAATATGGATTCAATATTAAGATTAACATCCTCACCAAATGCATCAAATATTTTCTGTTTAATTGGAACAATTAAATTAAGTTTATCTCTAAAGACTTCTAAATCTAATAAGTCAGAAAATCTAATCCCAAAACGAGATATTTTGTCAGAATAACAAGGGCCTATACCTTTTCTTGTTGTTCCAGCTGCAAGGGCTCCTTTCATTTTCTCTTCAATACCATCTAAGATTCTGTGGTAGGGCATTATTATATTTGCTCTGTCACTGATTGATATATCTGGATTGAATCCATCTTTTTTTAATTTTTCAATTTCTTCAATCAGTACTTTTGGATCAACTACTACCCCATTTCCAAGAACAAGGGATTTCTTGTGCACTGCCCCAGATGGCATTAGGTGAAACTTGTATGTTTTATCCCCAACTACTATTGTATGCCCGGCATTATTTCCACCTTGGAATCTAACTACGATGTCAGAATTTTCAGCATAAATATCAGTTACTTTTCCTTTTCCTTCGTCTCCCCATTGACTTCCTATTATTGCTAATAACAATTATCTCGCCTCGTGTTCGATATTAAATCCTTTTTTAATTATGATTGCCTTTTTCCAATTTTTATCCTCGTTTGGATAATCACTTCTATAATGAGCCCCTCTAGATTCTGTTCTTTCTAGAGCAGATATGGCTACAGCTTGGGCAACAAAAATAATATTTCTTAATTTGAAGTATTCCAAATAATTTTGTGTTGCGTTTATCTTTTCAAATTTATTTTTTATTTCAGAAAACTCCTTGATTGCAGTTGTTATCCCTTCTTTGTTTCTAATAATCCCAAGGTATCTCCACATGATCTCTTTTATTTCTTTAATCAGTTCTTTTTCTGAAGAACTTTCAATAAGTTTAGGTAATGATTCGATATACTTCTTGGTATCTATGTAGTCAAAATCATTTGCTAACGCAAATTCAGATGCATTTTTTCCTGCAATTTCCCCAAACACTAAAGTTTCAGCTAAAGCGTTGCCTGCAAGCCTATTGGCCCCATGCACGCCACCTGCAGTTTCTCCACAGGCATATAATCCTTTGACATTTGTTTCGCATTTATCATTTATTTTTAAACCACCCATGAAGAAATGACAGGAAGGCTTAACAAGAAGATTATCTTTAGTTAGATCAATCCCTTTAGTCAAGAAAAACTCTAATTCTTTTGAATATTTTGTTTTAAGAATGTCCTCAGGGACTTCTTTATAGGATATAAAAACTCCACCGTCGGTGCCTCTGCCTTCAAGGGCCTCGGTAAAAATAGCTCTTGACATTACATCTCGAGTAGTTTTTTCTAAAAGATTTGAATCATATTTTCCAATGAATCTTTCTCCTTTACTATTAAGAAGAACAGCACCATCAGTAAAGATGAATGGTAAAACTAGATAGGATTTAAGCGCTACAGTAGGAAAAAATTGTACATATTCCATATCTATCAAAGAAGCTCCAACATCTAATCCTAGGTAATACCCATCACCTTCAACATCGGAAGGATTTGTGGAGTTTCTATAGATATTTCCTGCCCCACCAGTTGCAATTATAATAGATTTAAATGAAATTTCCAAAAAATTTTTCCCGTCACATACTATTCCGGATACAACTCTACCGTTCTTTTCAAAGAGTTTGATTAAATGTTTTCCTTCCAAAAATTGTATATCGTTATTTTTAGCATATTCCATTAGTTTCAATGGGATTATTCTTCCGCACCCAGGGCCTGGTGGCTCTACTCTTACAGTTCGTGCAACTGAATTTCCACCGGATAGATTAAGGACAAAATTTCCATTTTCTTTTTTATATTGAATTCCGTAATCTTCAAGTGAAAGAATGGCGCTTTTTGTATTCTGAGAAAGAATTTTTGCTAATTTTTGGTCTGATACATTTGCTGAACCTTTCATTATGTCGCCATAATACAGATCAGAAGAATCATTTTCAGATAATGGCGCATTTAAAATTCCTTCAGAAATTGAACTGCATCCACCCTTTCCCACATATCCTTTGGTCAATATTATTACGTCTTTGACATATTTTTTAGATTCTATGGCGGCCCTTAGCCCTGCAAGCCCACCGCCAACTACTAAGACATCACAATTTATCTTTTCCATTTTATAATCCTACCTAAAACTAGCTCTTAAAGAAAGTCTTCTTGGTAGAGGTAAAGGTCTTGTTGGTTTTCCTTTAATAAGATCTAAGAAGCTAGCTTTGAATTCATTTACAGAAGTATTCTTCTGAGATGAATCTTCTCTAGATCTAATGTTAATTGTGGAATTCTTAATTTCCTCATCACCTATAACTATAATATATGGAACCCACTCTTTTTCAGCATCTCTTATTTTCTTACCAAGCCTCAAATCTCTATCATCTATATCGGTCCTTATTCCTGATTTTTCTAAATCTTCCAAGATTTTGAATGAGTATTCCAGTTGCTCTTCGCCTACAGGAAGAACTCTTACTTGGGTAGGAGATAACCACAATGGAAGCATTGGTTTCTTACCTTTCTTAGACTCTAAGTATGCTGTTTCAAGAAGTGCGTAAAGATTTCTCTCAATTGCACCTGAAATTGAAGCATGCAACATCAAAGGGTATTTTTCTTTTCCATCTTCGTCAAAATATTTGATTTCAAATCTTTCTGTATTTTCTATATCAATTTGAACAGTGGAAAGAGCTGAAGCTTTATTTAAGGAATCGACAAAATTAAACTCAAATTTCATCACGAAATAGAATGGCCTTTCATCCCACATTTCAACTAAAACTGGCCTATTGATTAATGACATAAGCCTTTCCACAAATTCTGTATTTTCGTCATAAAATGATTTTACAAATCTTATAGCAACTTCATAATTTAAATTAAGTCCTTCCATCCATTTCATCGATAATTTAAATTGCTCGATAAACTCATTCTTTGCACTGTCCATGGATGTAGCAAGAGTATGCATATCTGGCATAGTAAAAGCCCTTAATCTTCTTAAGCCTACTAGCTCGCCCCTTTGTTCTCTTCTGAAGCTGTAACGTGTTAATTCGTATAATCTAAGTGGAAGATCTTTGTAAGAAATTATCATGTCATGTTTCATGAGATATTGGCCAAAACATGCTGCAAATCTTAAGAAATAATCATCATTTCCCGATTTAACTATATATTGCCTTGCCGGAAATCTATTTAGGTACTTAGAAAGCATTGGATGAGTAATACTGTACATTATCGGTGTTTCTACTTCCATTCCCCCGTATTCTAGTATGCTATCGTTAACCCGAGTTTCTAATAACCTCTTAATTAGAACACCTTTTGGGTACCACCTCAAATTTCCAGGGTCTGAACCTTTTTCATAATCAACAAGCTCTAAATTTTTCATGTATTCAACATGCGGTGGAACCATATCGACTTTCCTAGAGTGAGTAACTTCATATTCTGCTAATTTTTTGAGGCTATCGTGATTTTTAAAATCAAACTTTTCTTGGGGTATAAGATTTAAGGAAGGATCAAGTATAAACCAGCTAGATTTAATTCTTTCCTCAGCTTTCAAAGCTTCAGATACGACCTCGGTGTCTTCTTGAGACTTAATACTCCTAGAAAGTTCAGATAGAGGATGGCCTTTACATGATACTTTAAAGGCTTTATAGTAACCAAAAGGTGCCCTTTTTACCTCATATTCTGTTTTTAATTTATTTTCTAGATCTTTCAATAATTTGATAGCTATTTCAGGAGATGCGAGATTATTGCTTAAATGCGCATATGGATACAGAAAAACTTTTTCTGATTTAACAGATTTTGATACTTCTGCAACTTCATTAAATGCTTTATCAATCACAGAATCATCGTCACCTTCTTCAACAGCAACGAAGACCGAAAGACAATCTTCCATTCTGCCTTTCTTTAAAGAATCTTCAATCTCCTCAGCTATTTTTGTCTTTGAAGTAATTTCATACTCTAAATAGTCACTATGTATTAAAAGAATCCGCATAGATTCACCATTAAAAAGATTATATTATAGAAGCAATCTTGATGTGTAACTTATATAACTTTCGGAATAGATTCCTTATTTTAGAAAGGTAAATCTTTAATAGTTACAATTCATATGTATTTTATGGAAGGAATTCTTGCGATAACTGGTGCAAGTGGAGTTATATACGGCATCAAATTGTTGGAAAATTTGAAAGGCAACGTGCATTTAATTGTAAGTGAAAGTGCAAAGAAAATAATTAAGGATGAAACAAATTATGAGTCAGATAAATTAAATAAATATGCATACAAAGTATACAAAAATAGTGAAATGGAAGCGCCTGTTGCTTCGGGGAGCTACCCGTTTGATTATATGGTCATATGCCCCGCTACAATTTCAACTATTTCCAAGATAGCCGTAGGTATTCAAGATAATCTGATTACCAGAGCTGCAGCTGTATCTCTAAAAGAAAAAAGAAAATTGGTTATTGTTCCACGAGAAACACCCTTGACTTCAATAAATCTAAAAAACATGGCAACTCTATCTGACGAGGGTGCCGTTATACTACCTGCAATGCCAGCTTTCTACCATAAGCCCAAAAATATAGATGAAATTACAAATTTTGTAGTTGGAAGGATTTTAGATCAAGTTGGTGTAGAAAACAATTTATTCAAAAGATGGGGAACTTAGGAAAAATATAAATTATTTTAATTTTTTAAGTACAAGTTCAGCACAAATTTGAACAGGATCTATAGTTGGAGACAAAGGTGGGCTATAACAATTCTCGATTTTCGCCAAATCATTGATCTTAATACCTTTTTGAACAGCAAACCCTACTGCAAGTGTTCTAGCAAATATACCTTCTTCGCCTATAGCTTGGAATCCCAATATATCACCTTCAGTAGACGCTAGAATTTTGATAATTATATCTTTATATCCCGGATAATATTCTGCCCTAGACTTACCTTTGTATCTAGCCTTGACGTATTCTATCCCCATAGTAGATAAATTATCTTCTGTTAATCCAAATGCCCCAATTTTTAAATCGAAGAAATCCATTATTGTAAGATTAATTACGGGATTTAATTCTAAATTTCCCCCAACAGAATTTATTCCAGCAATTTTTCCACCCCTAACAGCATTTGTTCCTAGGCTTGAAGAAAATTGCTCACCTGTGAAAAAATATTTAACGCTTGCGCAATCCCCGCAAGCATATATGCCACCAATTGATGTTTGAAGTCTTGAATCTGTTTTTATTCCTTTTTGAATCTCAATTCCACAATCTTTAGCTAAATAAGTATTTGTTCTGGTTCCAGAAGCCATTATGATGATGTCTGCATCTATTAATTCATTGTCGGCAATCAAGCCTTGAACTTTATCCTCGCCAGCTATATTAATAACATTCTTATCGGTTATCAGATTTATACCTTTGCCCTTCAAATAATCTACAATTAATTCACTCATGTCCATATCGATCTGCTGTCTTAATGGCCTATTTTCGTTAGAAACAATAGTTACATCAAGCCCTCTATTCTTCAGAGCATACGCCATTTCTAAGGATATTCTGCCAGAAATGCACCCTTTACATGCTGCTTTGCACCCCCATCCGTATGCATATATAATTGCTTTTTTTGAAGCTTCTATTTTTTTAGATAGATTTATTGCATCATCTAGAGTTCTTATGAAATAGATACCTTCGGGATATTTATAGCCAATTTTATAATTGCAGGGGATAGCGCCAGTTGCCAGAATCAACGAATCATAGCTTATTTCAGAATTATCTTCAAGAATTACTTTTTTATCATTGGGATTTATTTTCTTAATTTCCTTTTGGAGCAAAAGTTTAATTTTTTGTTTTTCATAGAATTCTTTTGGAAATATTATAAGCTTATCAAAGTTTTCGATATCGCCAGATACCGCATATGGGAGGCCGCATAATGAATATTGGGGAAAATTTTGTTTTTCAATTAATGTAATTTCTGCATTTTTATCAAATTTCCTTGCTTCTAGCGCTGCTTCTGAACCTGCTGCGCCTCCCCCAACAATTACAAGTTTCATATAAATCGTCTCTAAATACAAAAATGGAGTATTATTTAAATATATTTTTAATACCCCAAGTATGGTACCTAATTAGATATAAAATATAAATAAAAAAATATTTAATAATTCATTAATGCAATTTGTCAAGTCTGTTTACTAAGTCATCTTTCATTAGGCAACTAATGGCGTCATCTACTGTTTGTTCCTCAGTGATTACAGCCATTATGTTATGTTTAACTAAGTCATTATATATTCCTTGCCCCATTCCATAACATATGACTAAATTACAGTCTTGTATGTTATTAATCATACTTGAATGGTCACAACTGCCACACTGCCCGTTACTTTTTCCAATATTTTGTCGGTATTCTTCTCTAATTATGGCGTTTTCTTTTATTTCAAAAACTCTGAACCCCAGAGTTCTACCAAAGTGATGAGATATAGTCACTTTGTCGTCAGTTGCTATGGCTACCTTCATAGATACACCTCTTTATGAATAATTATTCATAATATTTATAAATGTTTGCTCTTTAGAATATTAATAATTATCGATAAAGATTTAAGTAAAAAAGAAGAGAAAAGGCTGGTGTTTATTTGGAGATAGGAACATATTTCTTTAGAGATGATTTATTTTACTCTAAAACACATGAATGGATGAAAATTGAAGGCGATATATGTATTATCGGGATAGATGATTATTCTCAAAGGGAGATAGGAGAAATAGCTTATATCGAACTTCCTGCAATAGGTACTAATGTCAAACAATTTGGATTATTATGCCAAATCGAATCTGTTAAGACTGTGTTGGATATTTTTTCCCCTATGTCTGGAACAATAATAGAAACTAATAAAGAAATTGAAAATTCGCCCGATCTTTTGAATACTAAACCATACGATTCATGGATATGCAAGATTAAATCCTCAGACCTTGATGAAAAAATAAATTTAATGAACATAAATGAATACATAGAATTCATTAAAGAAGTAATAGATAAATAAAATTTAACTTATCTCCACACTGGATCTCTCCTAAAGATAAAATCTAAATATCCTTTGAATCTAACAAATGCATACAAAGGCCTATAGAAAATGATAATTATTGGAGAAATTAGAAAATAGGAAAGGTCCTTCTTCTCTTTTACAACTACTAAAGCAGTTAAAACGGATATTAATTCAAATATCATGTAAGAACAAAATATCATCAAAGAAACCCTAAAATAAAAAATAAGATACTCGAAGTATTTATCAAAAGTAAATAGAACAGGTAAAACTAACAATATGAATAAAATATTAACAAATCTAAGGCTTAAGAAAACAATATCCATTAATACCATATCTGGCGCTGCCACCATTCCTAAAAATCCAAAATGCTTTCTAAAGAAAAGGTCCCTATGCTTCCAAAGAGTTTCAATTTCCCCTCTTGACCACCTGACTCTTTGGCGATACCAGGTAGTTAATTTATCTGGGCATATTGTCCATGCTATGGCGTCTGGGGCAAAAAAGACTTTTGCCCTTTTCAATACCTTAAATGTTAAATCAAAGTCTTCAGTTACAGTATCATAGTCATAGTCTCCGACTGTACTAACAAAATTCATTCGAAATGCACCAAAGGCTCCCGGGACTATAAGTATTGTTCTAAAAAGTGACTGTATTCTTTTACCAATTTCCATTGACATCGTATACTCATAAGCTTGACAATTTGCAAGAATATTATTTCTATTTTCAACCTTAATATTTCCAGCAACTGCCATTACATCTTTATCTGAGAACGGTTTTACTATTTCAATTAGTGAATCTATCTCTAGTTTTGTATCTGCATCCACTACTATAACAATCTCGTGTTTTGCAATTAATAATCCATAATTTATTGCACCGCTTTTAGAGCCACTCTTTGTTTCTCTTTTAAAAAGTTTTATCTGGCCACGTCTTGCATAAGGTAAAGATTTGTAATATGACCTATCCGTTGAGCCGTCATCGATTATAATAATCTCCTTTATATCTGCCGGATAACTAGCCTCTATCAAAGAAAGAATACATTCTTCAATCTTTGATTCTTCGTTATGCATGGGTACAATTATGGAGATAGAAGGTAGAAATTTTAGTTCTGGTAGGGGATTTAGGATTTCTCTAATTCTCCCTAGTATAATGAAGATAGTTTTAACTATGCTTCGAGTACTATCAAGTAATATTAGAAATAAAGACATTTGGATACCCGTAATAAGTGAAAATCCAAAAAACTCAAAGTATTTTTCTATTATTTCTAATATCATCTATTTCACTAAGGCTGTGCATTTATGAAGGTAATTCCAATGATTCAAAAGCTTCAATAACAGAACTTGAATCATCAATCTCAATAGTGTTAATTTTTAAATCATTAAAAGTTTTTTTATAACTATTATCTATTTTAGGAACTGCAACAAAAAAAGCTTTAGCATAATTTATGTCTTTAGTTTTATTATAAAATGTTTTTATTTCATCTGAAAAAATACCTCGTGGGTCAATATAAATATCAAAAACCACAAAAGGATCTTCGTCTTTCAGGTCTCTAAAGGCACCCATATCAAATTTCTTTTCAATGCCCTTATGATTAAGTAGTATATTCCTCCTAACATCTAATCCTTTATCTCTCAATTCTTTTTCTATTTCGCTCAGAATACTTAGTCTCCTTATTAATTTCAATATTTTTGCTCTGTCGGGAACAATTTTCTCCTCTTCTTCCCAAATTGATTCATTTACTGTATAAAGTGTTTTACAACTGTTGCATCTTAGACTAATATTTGCTTCGCCATAAAAATCACTACATTTCTCACAGAATACCCAATTTCCAATTTTTCTATAATCTACCCCGAGTCTCCTTAATTCTTGGTTACATTTTGGACAAATAAGTTTGCCCTCTTTCATAAATTTATTGGAAAAATTAATAGTAGAGCAACTGTAATGTTCAATAATCTCTCCTTTTACTAAATTTTCAGATGTACACGAAGGACATTTTAAAACAATTTTATAGTCATATGATTGGCAATTTGGGCATTTGATAATTAGTGGAAGATTCTTCACTTTTTTTATTATGCCATAATTTGAAAGTACATCAATTCTTTCTTGACTGTATTTAATCGCTAAATCTTCTTCACTCTTTTCTACGACAGTATGGATTTCACAATCTTTTGGGGTAAAGGAAAATAGAGAACTAAAGAATTCGGGTCCACCTTCTGATTCATAAATTTTTTCCAAAGAAGTTAAATCTTGTCTTCTTTGAAGAACATTTTTTTCCTTTAATATGTCAATTACTTTTTCAGTTAGTTCTTTGTAGCCAAATGGTTTTTCAATGTATGCATTTACAGCAGCCCTGTTAATTGCATCTTTTACAACTTCTAAATCAGAATACCCAGTTATTAAAATTCTTAATATGGAAGGATACTGATCCTTTACCTTTGTCAAAAGATCTATTCCTGACATTCCAGGCAAGACGTTATCAGATATTATTAAATCAAAATTAGAGTTTTCTATTTTTTCCATTGCTTCTTCAGCATTTTGTGAACAAGTTACATTAAAATTGTAATGAGTGACTGACTCCAAAGTATCTTTTAACATTTCTAATATTTCAAGATTATCTTCAATCACCAAAATATCAAATTTATTAGAATAATTTCTCCCATTAACATTATTACTTGAAGATATTTCTTGGGTTGTATTCCTATTGATTTTTTTAGAATCGTTTTTAGGTGTGTATTCATCTAAATCTAAGGCATTATCTTTTTCATTTTTTTTAATAATTAAATTTTGTTTTAAGTGTATTCTAGGCCGTTTTCGATAGAAGCTTCTCATTAGGATTCCTTTAGCATATTTAGAGATAATAGTTTTTAAGCTTTCTTATTTAAATTAAGAATTATCTATAAAAATTAAAATATATTGAACTAATTGATATAAGAATTATTCTAAATATAAATTATGAAAATAAAAATGGAATTTAACATTTTGTATATCCACAACATTTGCAGCTTACACAACCTTCAGAGAATACTAATACTTCACCACATTCTGGACATTGCGCTGGCATTCCATTACTATTAGCTGTCCCGTTTGAGGTTACTACCAAATCTAGTCTTTCTTGTTTTGTGTTTAGTTCTTTCTTAATATACCTATCCAAAACTATAGCTATTGCATCGGCACAAGAATGAACTGGCATACCCTCGTCCCATGTAGGCATTGGACATCTGATATGTCTTAACTGCTCCAATATAGACTCAATTCCTATTCCAGATCTCAAGGCCAATGATATTAACCTTGCTATTGCTTCATTCTGACTTGCGGGACAACCTCCAGATTTACCCATTTGCATAAATATTTCGCAAAGCCCATATTCATCCTCGTTTATAGTAACATAAAGATTACCGCAACCAGTTCTTATCTTTTCAGTGAATCCTTTAGTTACTTTTGGTCTTGGCCTTGGGGCTTTTTGGATAGAAGTTTCTTTTTTATTAACTTTCCCAATATTCAAAACTTGTTCGTCTCTAGATCCATCCCTATATATAGTAGTTCCCTTGAGCCCACTTCTGTAAGCTAATAGATAAGCTTGCATGACATCCTTTTCAGTTGCACTTTTTGGAAAATTAATGGTTTTTGAAACTGCGTTATCGGTGTACTCTTGAAATGCCGCTTGAATTCTTATATGCCATTCTGGAACAATATCGTGAGCAGTTACAAATATTTTTTTAATGTCTTCAGGTATTTCTTCTATATTCTTTAAAGTACCTTCCCTTGCAATTCTCTTCATTAGCTCTTGATTGTAAATTCCTCGCTCATTGGATATTTCTGCAAAAACAGGATTAATCTCTAAAAGCTCATCTTTATCCATAACATTTCGGATGTAGGATATTGCGAATATAGGCTCTATTCCACTGGAGCTACCTGCTATGAGACTTATAGTACCAGTTGGTGCTATTGTAGTTACAGTGGCATTTCTAATTGGCATTTCTCTTCTGTCATGAAATACACTATTTTCAAAATTTGGAAAAGGTCCCCTCTTTGAAGCAAGTTCTCTTGAAGTTTCAGTAGCTTCTTCTTTAACGAACTTCATTACGATTTTTGCAAGATCGACTGCATCTTCTGAATTGTATGGTACCCCTAGTTTTAGAAGCATGTCTGCAAATCCCATGACTCCTAATCCTATTTTCCTGTTGCCTTTTGTCATGTCTTCAATTTGAGCCAAAGGATATCTATTAACATCAATAACATTATCTAGGAAATGGACAGACTTCTTTACAACTTCTCTTAAATGGTCAAAATCTATTTCATATCCTTTATTAGTTTTCTTTAAAAATTTTGAAAGATTTATAGAACCAAGATTACAAGATTCATAAGGGAGGAGAGGTTGTTCTCCGCAGGGGTTAGTACTTTCAATTTCACCTATAGCGGGAGTTGGATTCCCTCTGTTTAGCCTATCGATAAATACTATGCCGGGTTCTCCATTTTTCCAAGCCATATGCACTATTAGATTAAAAACTTCTTTTGCACTTAATTTACCGTCTACTTTCCCCGTTCTTGGATTTAAAAGTTCATAGTCTTTTCCATTTTCAAATGCTTCTATGAACTTATCTGTAATCGCCACGGATATATTAAAATTATTAAGTTTAGTATTCTCTTCTTTACATTTAATGAATTCTAGGATATCAGGGTGGTCCACCCTCAAAATTGCCATATTGGCCCCTCTTCTTGTTCCACCCTGTTTTATCGTTTCTGTAGCTGTGTCAAATACCGTCATAAAGGAAACTGGGCCACTTGATATACCTTTAGTTGTCAGGACTACATCATTTTTAGGTCTGAGTCTTGAGAATGAAAAGCCTGTTCCGCCACCACTTTTGTGGATCAAAGCTGTGTATTTTATTGCGTCAAAGATACTATCAATTGAATCTTCAACAGGCAAAACAAAACATGCCGATAATTGGCCAAGTTCTCTCCCGGCGTTCATCAATGTAGGTGAATTTGGAAGGAACTCAAAATTTGTCATCATTTCATAAAACTCTTTAGTTAATCCGTCAACATCTGCATTTTCGTCATAAAGTAAATCAGCTATTGCGATACTTTTTGATACTCTTAAAAAGAGATCATTTGGAGTTTCTATGACATTTCCTTCTTGATCCTTTTTTAGATATCTCCTTTCTAATACTTTTATCGCATTATCTGACAAATTTAATGGCTCTTCTGCATAATCAGTACTACCACCCTTATCATAATTATAACCCTCAGAAACTGCCATGCTAATATAAATCCCTCCAATTCATATGTTAGTCCAAACTATTTTATTGATTAATTTGTTAATTATAAATCTTTTGGTAAACGATTTTTAAAATTTGATATTGCAAAAATTATTTCTAATGTTCGATTTGAATGCTTGTTCTTATATCATTAATTATTTAAATAAATATTATTTTTTTATATTATGCATAAAACAGCAAGCATTGACATTGAAAAAGACATCATAAAAGAGAATTCAATGATAGCAAATGATAATAGTAAACTTCTAAAGAAATATGGAATTAAATCTTATAATGTAATGGGTGCGATAGGCTCTGGAAAAACTTCTCTAATAGAAATTGCCATTGATGCTTTAGTGAAAAAAGGAAAAAAAATTGGCATTATTGCAGGAGATGTAGTTGCTGAGTATGACTCTAATAGATTTAGAAAACACAAATGCCTTGTAATTCCATTAAATACTGGAAAGGAGTGCCATCTGGATGCACACTTGATATCCCATGAACTGGAAGATCTAGAGGAAAGAGGAATTCTCCAAGAACTCGATTATTTTATAATGGAAAATGTGGGAAATTTAATATGCCCTTCAGATTTTACACTTGGTGAAGACAAAAGAATTGTTATTGTCAGTGTAAGTGAGGGAGATGATATAGTATTGAAACACCCAATAATATTCAGGTTTTCAGATGTTTGTATAATCAATAAAATTGATATCGCCGAAGCTGTTGATGCAAGCCCCGAAAAAATGGAAAGGGATTGTCTTTCGCTTAATCCTAAAATAAAAATTATCAAAACATCTGTAAAGAAAAATATAGGAATATCAGAATGGTTAGATATATTCGAATAAGATACATTCATTAAGATATTAATAATTATTTATAGTCTTTCAAAAATTTTCGGGTATCTTCAGTATTCATCCAGCCCTCATCCAGTTGTTTTATGACATCATCGATCTTCTCAATCTGGACTAATAAGTTTTGTTTTATCTCTGGTTCATTTATTCTAACATGTGTGAAGGTGCTAAGTATTGCCAATGGATTCCGGATATGATCAATAAGATGAGCAAATTTTTCAATATTATTTTCTATTTGAACTAAAGCCTTTTTTCTTTCTGTAATATCCCTAAATGCAGTCACTGCCCCAATGATTTCGCCATTTTGTATAATAAACTTATTATTGGCTTCAGCCATAATTGTGCTGCCATTTTTGTGATTTAATTCTAGTTCTATTCTTTCGTCAGATTTATTGCTTATTCCTTGCCTATACATCTTAGCTAAAGTAGGGGTATATTTGACATCAAGAATCCCCACATCCGTGAAACTTTTCCCAATTAGTTCTTCTTTCTTGTAACCCAATTTTGTTTCAATTCTTTTATTAATGTCTAATATTTTTCCGTATTTATCGACATAAAGAATAATATCTCCAACGGTGTCCAGTATAATCTTATTCTTTCTCTCACTTTCAGTCATAATTTGAGTGGATGATTTTATTTTGTTAAATCCACGATTTATCAAATAAAAGACCAATAAGGAAGTCAATAATATAAATAATATATCTTTAAAAGTTTGGAAAAAAACCAACGTAGGAACGTCTTTTACACGCATAGCCAAAAATACGTCAGAGAATATAATCCATACGATTCCCATAACAAAATAAACACTGACAATAATAATTGGATTTTCAAGAGAAATTTTTTCATCTGGTTGGCCCATAATTAATACCTTTGGATTTTTACAGGATTGCCTTAATCATGATGAGATATATTATTTTATTAACTTATGGGTAAAGCTAAATCTAAAGCAAATGATAAAATAATAATTAATATAAAAAAATTAATCTATAAACTCAACACTTACTTCTTTTACATCCCATAAAGTTTCAATCTTTTCTTTGATCTCTTCTCTTATCGAATTGGCGAATTGATGATTGGAGGGCAGATCTATTGTAAGTAAAACTTTACCGTTGTTGATTTCTATTTTCTTAATAAGATTTGTTCTAACAACATCAAGACCTGTTAAAGGATTCATCACTTTCTTCAATCTATTGTTCACAATCTCTATTGTTGTAGGAACTTTCTCTGCGATAATTCCATGTTTTTCTTCATAGTTTTGGATTGCTGCCCTTAGTCCTTCAACAGCCAATACCGAGCAGTGCGCTTTTATTGTCGGTAATCCCCCTAAAGCATCTGCTGCCTGTTGCCAAGTAATTTTCTTTGCTTCCTCAAGAGTTTTTCCCTTGGCCATATCGGTAATAATCGAGCCTGTTGCAATATTGGATGCACAACCATAAGACTCAAATTTTATATCCTCAATAACCTTATTCATAGGATTTACTTTTATATAAACTGAAACCATGTCCCCGCATGCAGGGCTTCCTTCGGTTGCTTTGCCATCTGGATTTTCTATTTTACCTACGTTATGTGGATGACGAAAATGCTCCAACACTTTTTCACTATATGGAAATTTCATATCATTCCCTCCTTATCGATTCTTGCCCAACGGGCTAATTTTTCTAAGTTCCGTTACAACTTCAGATATATTATTCACAATCGAATCAACATCATCAATAGTATTGTATCTGCCAAATGTAAATCGAACAGAACCATGCGCCCTCTCGTGATCCCCACCGATGCCCATTATAACATGGCTTGCCTCAAGGGATTTACTGAAGCATGCAGAACCTGTACTGACCGAAAATCCTCTCATGTCAAGATGAAGCGTAATTGATTCTCCTTCTACATAGTGAAATGTAATATTCGCATTTTGAGGAATTCTTTTTTCTTTATGCCCATTCAAAGTTGTGTCTGGTATCTCAGATAATACTCTTTTAACGAGGTGATCTCTCATCTGCTCCATTTTCTTAGTCTCTTCAGGAGTTACTAGTTCAATAGCTTTTGCAAATCCTACCGCCCCAGGGATATTTTCTAATCCTGCACGCTTGTTAAATTCTTGAAATCCTCCGTCCATCCACTTTGAGAACGGAGTGTTCTTACGGATAAATAATGCTCCCGTCTCTTTAGGTCCATGGATAGTGTGAGCAGACAAAGTAACTAGATCAACTGGAATTTTCCTAACATCAATTGGAACTCTTGTGAAGGTATGTGTTGCATCTGTGTGAAAAAGCACACTTTTATTTTTACAAATGTTTGCTATTTTAGCAATGTCTTGCATTGTGCCAATCTCTTGATTGGCATGCTGAATTGATACTAGAATAGTGTCTTTTCTTATAGATTTTTCAAGCTGATCAAAGTCAATCAGCCCATATTGGTCAACATCAAGATAGGTAACTTCAAATCCCTGTTTTTCAAGACTCCTTGCACTATTAAGAACTGGAAAGTCTTCAATTTTTGATACAATTATGTGCTTGCCTTTTTTTTCTTTTAGTGCCATTGCAACTCCTTTTAAGGCCATATTACTAGATTCAGTGCTTCCTGAAGTGAAAATAATTTCTCCAAAATCAGCTCCAATATAATTGGCAATAAATCCTCTAGCCTCATCTAGAGATTCTCTAGCTTCAATGCCTAACGAATATCCAAATTCTGAAGTTGCAACTGCATATACTTCAAAGAAATATTTTTTCATAGATTCTAAAACTCTCTCGTCCAATCTTGTTGCGGCCGCATTATCAAGGTAAATATTTTTTTCCATTCTGATTCACCATATTAAATAAACAGCGTCATGCTTGATTCCATTGCTTCTTGAATATATGTCCCAACAGAACAGTAATCATTAATTAGGTCTTGTCTTAGATCTTCAGGCTTTACTCCCATTACCTCCATAGTCATATCACAAGCCAGTATTTTACCTCCAAGTTCTTTGAAGTCTGTTATCATTTTCTCTAAAGAAGCCACATTAGCTTTTTCCATTTTCTTCTTTATCATCATTTTACCTAATCCCAGCATGTGCATCTTTGAGAGTGGCCCTTTTTCAAGCCCGCCTTTCTTTAATCTCTGAAGTCCAAAAAAAGTGAAGTACAACGAAACTTCCATGCCCATTGAAAGTGCTCCATTTCCTATTATTAGTGCACTGTAAATTTTATCCATATCCCCGCTATGAACAATTATCGTGGCTTTATTCTTTTTTTGATTAGCTAATTCTTGCATATTTTTATCTTCCACGTATTGCCCTCCTCTTCAATGGATACAATCTTATACCCTAACGCCTTCACAGCCATGGGTATTTCCTTCTTAGACGCAGGATGTGTTCCCTCTATCTCGACTATATCTCCAACTGCTGCTTTTCGCAACGCTTTTCTACATTCAACTAGGGGTACAGGACAAGTTTGACCTTTAACATCAATTTTTATTTCCACCATTTCTTCAACTCCCTTGAGATTATAAGAATATTAATATACAACCTTCAATATATTTGATTTTTCAATGTTAAAAGCCTAACGGCAATAAATAATATACTTAAAAATTTTTATTACTTTTAAAAAAATATAGATTTTAAATATGAAAAATATTCAATATAAAATAGAAGAAATATATTAAATATTATCTAACTATTGCTTCTACAGGACATATGTGGGCGCATAATCCGCATCCAGTGCATACTGTTGGATTAATACTTGAGTGACCATCCTTAAATTCTAAAGCAGGGCACCCCGATAGCTTGATACATGCTTTGCATGCCCTGCATATAGATACTTCTACCCTATAGATGGGCCTCTTATCTATGCCCTTTAGGAGAACACATGGCCCTCTTGATACAATAGCATATACCTGTTCACTTTCAAGTGCTCTTTTTAGAGCATCTTCAATGCTTTTTACATCAGTTGCATTTACGACTTCGACTGGTATATCCATACCGGCAATCAGCTTCTCAATAGATACAGGGCTTGCAGGTTCTCCCATAGCAGTTAGCTGCGTTCCAGGATGAGGTTGATGACCAGTCATAGCGGTAGTTAAATTGTCAAGGATCACTGCTACAATCTTGGCATTGTTATATTTGGCATTGATTAATGGAGGTATTCCTGCATGGAAAAATGTAGAGTCCCCCAAAGTTGCAACAATTGGCTCATTTACAGATTTTGCAAGACCGCATGCTATCCCAAAACTTGAGCCCATGGCAATGCATGTATCAACTGTCTGGAGAGGTCTTGAGAATCCAAGAGTATAGCAACCGATATCCGAGGGGAATATGGCCTTCCCTCTAGTTACCTTTTTTATTGCATAAAACGTTGATCTGTGTGGACATCCAGCACATAATAATGGAGCCCTATTAGGAATAGTAATATTTTTAGGTTGTTCTTTAGATACATCAATCCTAAAAAATTTTGAAAGTATTTCAGTTACTAGATCCGTAGAATACTCACCAGTTCTTGAAAATATATTCTTCCCATACAGCTTCAAGTTCAATTGGTTCTCGGCCATTAATATTTTTACATCATTTTCGATAACTGGCTCAAGTTCTTCAACAATTACGACTTTTTCAAGATCTTTAATAAAGGATAATACTTTATTTTTTGCTAAAGGATGTGAAACTCCAATTTTTAATATTGGGGGGTTAATGCCTAAAATATTCAGAGATTCCATCAAATAATTAAAAGATGCTCCAATGACAATGATCCCAGTCTTTCCGTCCCCGGGGATAGCATAATTAAGATTAGAATTCTCAACAAATTCTCTAATTTTTTCCATTTTCTCTAAAAGCTTTTTATGTAATACCCTTGTGTGAGATGGAACGGTGACATACTTTGTAACATCCTTTGTGAATTTACCTTCTCTTTTTTGGATATTTATTTCTCCTAACTCTACATCTCCCCTTCCGTGACATACTCTAGTAGTTGGCCTTAAAATTACAGGTATAGAAAACAACTCAGATAGGTCATATGCAAATATTATCATATCCCTGCATTCCTGAGCAGAAGATGGATCTAAACATGGTACATTTGCAAATCTGGCATATATTCTATTATCCTGCTCATTCTGAGAAGAATGGCATTCTGGCTCATCAGCAGAAACAAGGACAAATCCTCCGTCAACACCTGTATAAGCTAAAGTCATAAACGAATCAGATGCAACATTAACTCCGACATGCTTCATTGTTACAAGGGCTCTTTTTCCCGCCCAAGATGCCCCGATTCCTACCTCGAGTGCAACCTTCTCATTAGTAGAAAATTCAACATAAACGCCGTACTGTTTGGCAAATCGTGCAGCAGTCTCAGGAATTTCTGTTGATGGTGTACCAGGATAGGCTGCAACAACTTCAACACCGGCTTCAAAAGCGCCTAAGGCAATTGCTTCATTGCCCATTAGAAGTTCTCTTTTCATGATTTATCAACGATGTAATCTTTTAAAAAACTTATTATCACAACTATAATATATAAGAAAAGTTATTTCTTATCAACAGTATATTAAAATATTTTTTGAATAAACTTAGTAAAATCATTTTAGTTAAACTTAATTAACTAGATCTAATTAATGAAAACTCTTAAAAATAAGAATCAGAGTTAATTGGTAATATGCTCCAGAAATTAGATGATACTAACAAACAAAATTCTAAGAGAATTGGAATTATAAGTTGTGAAGTATTTGAAGATGAACTTTTATTTGTTATAAAAGAACATCCCGAAATAGGTAAAATAATTATTGTAGATACAGAGTCTTCAAAGTATTTTGAGAACGTTATCAGAAGTAACTTTCCTTATGAAAAAATAAAGATAGCTAGGGAATTATTTGCCCCAAGATACCTCAAAAGAGAAGAAAAACTTGAATTAATAGTATATATGTTGCCACTATTTCTCCATTATAGCCCAGGAGAATTAAAAGAAGAAGTATTGAAAGCTTGTATAGAATTGCAGAAACATTCTGACTATCTTCTGCTTTATTATGGATTATGTGGCAATTCCATGAATAACCTAGAAGGTATGTTGAAAGATAATCGAGTAAGAATACCTTTTGATATTCTAAAGGATGAAAATAAAGAAATAGTTGATGACTGTGTATGTGCTCTTCTAGGTAGTAAATCCGAGTATTTAGAGATATTAACTAAAGAACCTGGTACATTTTTTTTGACTCCGGGGTATGCTAGTCATTGGGGACTTTTCAGTAAAAGAAAAATTGAAACTATAGGTGAAAACCGGCTAAAAGAAATCGGAGATAAATTGGGAATTGAAAAATTTGATGGCACTGAAATGACAAAATATTTACTAAGAGAAGCGAATTATAATCAGATTGTTGCATTAGAATATGATTGTTCTAATTGTCCAGAATACAAAAATAAATGTGAAACAATATCTTCTGAAATAGATCTAAGACTGTCCTATAGAGAAGGTACTATTAGACTATTAAACGATAGTCTTGAAAGGACAATCTCAGAAATTTATGAGAAATAAACTTAGTAAAATCGTTTTAGTTTAACTTAACTAACTATAACTAGATTACTAATTATTAATCGCACAATAGAGCTCCAAGACCATCCCTACAAAAGACTTATAAACATTAGGATATCCTAATCAAGTGTTACTAATTCTAAATTAGTAACACGAGGGAATAAAATGCACATACCAGATGGATTTTTAGACATGAACATAGCACTGGTATACTATGTACTTACTGCTATAGTCGTTGGAATATGTATTTATAAAATAAAAAAAGATGGCATAAATGAAAAAAGAGTACCTATTGCGGGTTTAGTTGCCGCAGGTATATTTGCCGCACAAATGCTAAACTGGCCAATTCCTGGTGGAACTTCTGCACATTTTGTCGGTGGTGCTGTTGCAGCAATAATTTTAGGCCCGTTTTTAGGGTGTATAGCTATGACATCTGTTGTAGTAATCCAAGCATTAGTATTTGGAGACGGAGGTATTACTACTCTGGGAACTAACCTTTTTAGTATGGCAATCGTTGATGTATTCGTAGCTTACTATATATACAAATTTCTAAGCAAGAAAAATACCAAAATAGCCGCATTTGTTGCAGGTTGGATTGGAATAACATTAGGGGCAATCAATACTGGAATAGCTACTGGTCTATCTTCTACTTTCCAGTACTCAATAAATACTACAGTACCCATAATGGGAATATGGCACGGTGCCTTGGGAATAATAGAGGGTTTGATTACAGTTGCTGTTATCTCATATATTGAGAAAAATCGTAGCGATATCTTATATATTTCAGATGAGGCCCAGAATAAGGCTAGGGGTGAAAAAAGATGAACTTCAAAAATTTTGTTATAGAACATAAACAAGCATTACTAGTAATCTTAGTTGCCATAATACTATCTCCTCTATTTGCTTTAGCAGCTGATGCTGTAGGATATTCTGAGCCCTTGGAAAAGTCCGCAGAACATCTTGGGGCAGAAGAAAGTCCAATTTATGGCGGTATCCTGCCAGACTATTCGGTGCCTGGGATAGATTCACCCTTTGGTACCTTTTTAGCTGGCCTAGTAGGATCTATAGTAACTCTTATAATCATGCTAGGAGTTACCATGGCAATTAAAGGTCGAAGGAATTGAAATACGAGCCAGTAGAAGCACTTCTTAAAAGTGCTTCACAATACTTTGAAGTTTTCTTTATTCAAGAAAACGTAAAAAGCCCGATAAGATTAGTGGACACAAGGGTAGGATTGATAGGATTTTTAATTCTAGTTCTACTGAGTATCTCTACATTTTCACCAAATAAGCTATTTTTTATTTTTTTTAATTTACTTTTATTAATTGTAGTATCCCAGATCCCTCTTGGGCCTTATTTTAGGAGGGTAGGTTTAATGCCATTATTTATTTTTACAATTATGTTGCCACAAGTTTTCATATCTTCCTTCGAGTATGCAATTCTCTTTACCTTCCGGGTATGTCTTGCGGTATCATTTTTAATAATATTTACTTTGATAACTCCCTTTAAAGAAATACTCACATCACTAAGATATTATAAAATACCGGAGATATTAGTTCTCACTTTATCTTTTACATATAGTTATACATATCTAGTATTTAATGAACTATACAGAATTTTAATTGCAAGAGAGAGTAGAAGGTTCAATAACAAAAGCTACAGAAAAATCTGGAATGAAGGGGGAGAACTATTAGGCATGTTTTTTATTAAAGTATATGAGCGAGGGGAGAATATACATCTTGCAAGAATATCAAGAGGATACAGCAATATGCCATATCCAGTTAAATTTGTTAAATTTAGACTTATACCCAATATAATTTTCACGGCTTTCATTGTATTGGTAACATTAGGGTGGATGATAATTTGAATATTATTGAAGCAAAAAATATTGAATACGCTTATCCCGATAAAACTGTGGGGATCAAAAATTTTAGCCTAACTATTGAAGAATCTGAAAGAGTTGTCTTGTTGGGTTCAAATGGATGTGGAAAATCTACTTTACTAAAGTTATTTGCAGGTCTTATTAAGCCTACATCAGGAGATATCAAGATTTTTGAAAAAGATATCACTAGAGACAATTATCTTTATTTTAGAAAAAACATAGGATTTCTTTTTCAAAACCCAGATGATTTTTTATTTAATCCAACTGTGGAAGATGAGTTGCTATATACCCCAATGCAATTGGGAATCTCAAATAAAAAAGCCAAAACGCTAATTTCTGAGAATGCTAGTTACTTTGGAATAAAAAAATTATACGAAAAGCCCCCGTTTAGACTCAGTGGCGGAGAAAAAAAGAGAGTAGCACTTGCATGCGTCCTCCAATTAAAACCAAAATTACTGATATTAGATGAACCTACATCAAATATTGACGGAAAGACCCGAAAAAGAATATTGGAGTTTTTAGATCAATACAAAGGCACCATGATAGTATCAACACATGAAATTGATTTTGTAAGGAAAATTTCAAATAAGGTAGTTTTGCTTTCTCCCAAGAAAGAAGTGTTAAAAGTTGGGGGGATTGAACTACTGGAAGATACTAAATATTTAGAAGCGGCCGAAATAATCTAAAATTATTTATTTTTTCCGCAATAATTAAATATAATGAATATATAATACATACATGGGTTCTTTTTCTCTTCAAGAAAAAATAATCAATATCCTAAAATTAGGCAGATTTTTCTTTGTTATGGGTGGATTCTTCCTTTTTTCAGTTGGAGCTTTATTTGCAGTTTTGACTGGGGCCGAACTAGAAATAAATAAATTTTTGCTTGGATATTTGATTCTTTTTCTAGGTCATTTATCTGTATCATATAGTAACGACTACTTTGATTTTGAAGCAGATAAATTAGGCGAGAAAACAACTGTGAGTGGTGGCAGTGGCATATTGCAGATGGATCCATCTCTAAGGCAATCTTCCAAATTGATAGCAATATCATTAATTTTTATTTCAATTCTACTTGGATTTATTTTCACCGTAAACTACAACTATCATTTGATATTTTTGGGTTATGTTATTTTTGGGAATCTCCTTGGTTGGTTTTACACCGCCCCGCCCATCAGATTGTCTTATAGGGGATTAGGTGAGATATCCACGATGATTGCAATAGGCTTTGTAGTTCCCGGGATGGGCTATTACGTGATGAAAGGCCTGATCGATACTAATTACTTGCTATTCACTATTCCACTTCTCATGTATGGAATTTATTTTATTTTGAGTGTAGAGATACCCGATATGGAAACAGACGCTTTAAGTGGAAAGAAAAGTTTTGTGACAAAAAATGGAAGGAAGTTAAGCCTAAAAATTATATTTTTGGCAGCCCTATTTGCAACTATGATGTATATAATGTTTCAAATGACAAATTTGTTTGAATTAAATTTAAATTTCTTTGTTGTATCTGTTCTATCATTGATTCCTCTTCTATTAAGCACGTTAGCATTGAATAAAGATTCGAGAGTAAAATCTGTAAAAATAGCTTTCAACAACTTAAATGCATTAATACTTTTTGCCGTTTTGACAAATTTATATTTCTTAATAATAACGATGAGATAATCAAATCAACTCTTCCTTGTCTTCCCCATAAAGGTAACTTAACATTTCTCGACTTTTCAAGAATTTTTTTACTTCTTCTGATTCATTCCAACCTTCGTCAAGTCTTAGAATTATTTCATTTATCCGATCTATCTGCTTTAGTATATCTTGTGATTTTTTAGTGTCCTGAATCTTTAATTCTGCTATACCACTAATTATTGCCAGAGGATTCCTTATTTGGTCTACACTAGTTGCAAAATAATGAATATTTTTCTCTATTTGTCCTAGTGCAATTTTAAGCTCTGTTATATCGCTACCTATTGATAAAATAGATTCAATTTCTCCTTTTGAATTTCTTACAATTTTATCTGTCCAGTATATCCAAACTCGCTCTCCATTTTTCTTTATATTTTCATTTAAATTAGATCTGAATTTATCTTCATTCTTAAGAATCTGAGATGCCAAGTTTCTCATATCATTCCCATTTGAATCAAATTCAGGTAAAACCGTTCCTAGGATATTTTTCCCATTAATCTCTTTTTCAGAATAACCAAAAAATCTTAATCCAAAGTTATTCAATGATAAAATATTCCCGTTCTTATCAAAATTCAATATGATGCTGTTTGCATTTTCAATTAAATCGTGATAGTTCTCTTCACTTAGTTTTAATGCTTCTTCAGTTTTTAACAAGTTAGGGATAGACCAATGAAGTATTTCAGCCACAAATATTGCCATTAAGGTTACAGCAACTAAAGTTCCAACCGAGTTTAAAAGAAAAGTTTGTTTTATGGATAAATAGGTTGTATTTGAAATATTATAAACTAGTAGCAGAGAAATTAAATCTGTAATTAATATCATAGAATAGTAAATTTTTCTTGAATAAAATGGTGAAACAAAAAGTATTATTACTACCGTCAGAATCATGAATTGAACAGGGATTTTTAATAGGGATATTATTAGAGCGGATATAATTATATATGATATAAAAAACAAATACAACCTAGAGGCGCTTAGATTCTTTAAATATAGATTCATAGAATTATTTATTATTCCGTCCTCATTAATCAAATTCTTTTTAGGATTATCCATTTATTCACGCTTGTCACTTAACATGCGTAATTCGAAGGTCGATTATAAAAAGATTGAGGTAAAAAATAAAATTAATTAACCTTAACTTCTTTTGAGAATTCCCATAGGCCGTGGATGTTACATAGTGAAACTGCAAATAGGGTTCCAGATTTTGCAATTTTTATAGATGTTTTTACTTCATGATTTGTGTAGACTGGACCTGTATTCGGCCCTTGTGTACTCTCGCCATGCGCAGTGAACTCATAGTTTCCGACTTGATATAAAGATTTTTCACCTTCGGGCTGATAGTAAAGCATTATCCACCTGATATGGTGTTCAGTTGTATTTGGGTGAGCTATATCTTTACCGATGGCAACTTTAACTTCAAATGCCTCATTTGCTTTTACAGAATCGGGGCAGTCTATAACTGGTACATGCTTTTCTTTTTTCCAATCTGCTTCCTGAATCTTTTCTCCGATTTTAACCATCTATGTCACCTACTCTTGCAAAATCATTGGTTCTCCACAGCAGATTAGTTCTCCGCCGCCGGCTTCCAATACTTCCACAACATTTCCACAAATTTCACATTTGTAGATTTCCCCAACTTCTTTTACATTTACCATTTTTTAACCTCCTGTTTAAAATAACGATTATTTTTCTTTCTCATCTGCAGACTTTTCCATTTTTTCAGCCATGCTTTTGAGGCGTTTGTCAACCATTCCATAAATTGTATTTTCTGGATACTTACCGTCTGGTCCTTTTTCTCCAGCTTTGATTCCTGTTAGTATTTCAATTCCTTCCTTGATATTATCAACTGAGTATATATGGAATTTTCCGTCTTTTACAGCTTCGACGACCTCTTCTTTAAGCATTAAATTTTGGACATTGCTTCTTGGAATCAAAACACTTTGTTTTCCATTAAGTCCTTTGGCCTTGCAAATTTCATAGAAACCTTCAATCTTGTAGTTAACGCCTCCGATTGCCTGCACCTCTCCTTTCTGATTAACGGACCCTGTGACCGCAAAGTATTGTTTTATTGGAACTTCAGATAGAGCAGATAATATTGCATAAAGCTCTGTGCTTGATGCGCTATCCCCATCAACACCTTCATAGTTTTGTTCGAATACGAGTCTTGCAGTGAGATTTAATGGTTTATCTTGTGCAAAGTTTTCTGCCAAATAACCGCCTAATATCATTACTCCTTTCGAATGAATATTTCCTCCCATCTTAGCTTCACGTTCAATATCTATAATTCCCCCGCGGCCAATATTTACAGTGGCGGTAACTCTAGATGGCCTTCCAAATGCATAATCCCCTAGACTTAATACCGCAAGACCGTTTATTTGACCAACTGCTTCTCCTTCAGTTTCAATAAGATAAAATCCTCGTGTTACCATTTCATTTAATCTTTCTTGAATAAGATTTGAACGATAATTTTTTTCTTCGACAGCTTTTACTATGTGAAGGTCTTTTATTAAATTATTTTTGTCTTGTTTAGCGTAGAAGTTTGCTTCACGTATAATATCCGCTATATCTGCAAATCTTGTAGATAATTTCTCTTGGTCATCGGCCAATCTTGCACCATACTCGATAACTTTCCCTATTGCTGAAGAATCAAGGTGCAATAAGTTTTCTTTTGAGCAAAGCGAGCATATGAATGAAACATAGTTTTTAACATTGCCATCGTTAAAATCCATATTAATATCAAATTCTGCCTTGACTTTGAAGAGCTCTTTAAAATCCGGATCAAGTGAAAAAAGAGTCTGATATATCATTGGATTGCCAATAATAACGACTTTAGTGTTTAATGGTATAGGGGCAGGCCTTAACCCTTTTGTTGTGATAAACCCAAGTCGCTCTCCAGCCTCCTCAACTATGGCTTCCTCACTGCTTAATGCCCTTTTTAAACCATCATATGAAAAAAGATTCTTTACCAATTCTTCAGCGGGTATTACAAGGTATCCACCATTTGCCTTATGTATTGACCCTCCCCTTACCATGGTAAAATCAGTAGTGAGCATCCCGAACTGTGCTTCTTTCTCTATTCTTCCAAAGAGATTTTGGTATGTTGGATTAAGCTCCACGACTACTGGTCTTCCCATCAGTGTTGAGTTATCTGTGAATAGATTGACCGCATATTTCCTAAATGGCAATTCCTCTGCCCATGGCGCTTGAACCGGAGCTTGCGGAATATTTGGCTTATAGAATAAGGCTAAATTTTCTAATATATCTTCCTGTACTTCTTTTAAATAGTTTATAATATCTGGATAATCAGAATATTTTTTATTCAAATCGTCTACCAAATGACCCATTGTAAAAAGAGCTACTTCTTTATTTAATTCTTTTATTTCTTCAAATGTTTTACTGTCCAACTCTTTTAGCTGTCTAAACACTAATCTTAATTCTGAGTTTAATTTATCCCTCTTTTTTTGTATATCGTCCTTTGTTTCAGGATTTAGAGCTATAAATTCCTCCTCGGTCATTGGCCTGCCACTGACAATAGGAACAAAAATGAATCCCATTGGGGTGCTTTGAACAATTAATTCTTCTTTCTCTGCTTTTCTATTCAGTTCGGAAAAGATTTTGTTTCGTTCAGCATCAATTTTCTGGATAGTGGCCTCTCTCTTTAAAGCAAAATCTTCACTTTCAAAGGCTTTTGGAAGATTAATCTTAGCTTCATTTAGGAAATTGGACATATCTTTGTGAAAGACCCTTCCTTGGCCTGCTTTTAATTCAATGACTTTAGGTTCGTATGGTTCCAAGAAATTATTAACATAACACCAGTCAGAAGGTACGGTTTGGTCTTCAGCAAGTTTATCCAAAAAACTCTTTACTGCCGTCATTTTTCCAGTCCCTGGAAAACCTGCAACAAAAATATTAAATCCTTTCTCTTTTATCTCTAGTCCGAATTTCAGCGCTTTTAATGCTCTTTCCTGACCCACTATATCCTCTAAAGGAGATACTTCTTGACTACTTTTACATTTTAATTTATTCTTATCAAATGTTCTTCTTATCATATCTGAAGATAATTCTTTTGTCATAAAATCACTTTAATGTTTCTTATATACTATTATTTTTAGTTCTAAAAAGGTTTTCTATTTAAAAAAAAGATTTTTGTTAAATAATCTAATTTATTAAAAGTTTTATTTCAATTTTTATAAGAAAAGATGAAATAAGACTAGTATGTTGGCTTAGACGGTCAAAAATCATATTACAACACTATATTTTTATATAAGTTGTTAGTATATATTCTGGCGATATTATGGATTTTTTAGATGTTATTATGTCAAGAAGGAGCATTAGAAAATACAAAAAAGATAAGGTGCCTGAAAGCCATGTAATAAAAATCCTAGAAGCTGCTATGAATGCACCTTCAAGAAAAAATGAGAGGCCTTGGCATTTTGTATTAATAGACAATAGAAAAATATTGGATAAAATCCCTTCTTTCCATCCAAACTCAAAGATGCTCTATGAAGCACCAATGGCCATCCTAGTTACTGGTGACTTAAATATTACAAAAGATATTTTTATTACGATTGATTGTTCTGCGGCAACTGAAAATATCCTTTTAGCCGCCCATTCACTGGGACTTGGGGCATGCTGGCTTGGAGTTTATCCTGACGAAGAGAGGGTAAAAGGCATGAAAGAAATACTTAATTTGCCCGAGAACATATTTCCCGTATCACTAATTTCAATTGGTTATCCTGACGAAGGAAAGCCACAATTAAAAAGATTTGAAGAGAATAGAATCCATTATAATAAATGGTAAGTAAATAAATTCAAAAATAAAGGAGTATGATCTCCTTTATTCGTCATCTGATGTATTTGTGGTGTAGATTCTTGGTACTGATGGTTCGTACTTTTTTTGTGTTCTTGTTAGTGGCTGAACGTCGTATGAATACCATCCTGATGTGCCTCTTTCATTAGCAAAGTCATAAGTTCCAAAGTGCTGCTGTAATTGAGGAGAGGTCAATCTTAGATCTCCCATTGGGGTTAATATTGAATGTACTAGCTTATTACCGTTTAAATCCATCGAACCTTTTCTTAAGTTGTTAAGGAAATTCTTAGCAACAATTTTTGATACTGCTGATGTCGTGTTACTTGGACATACAGTATTACTATTCTGTTCGTCCGTTGAACACGTTTCTCCTAGTATAGGGGCGATTGAGGCCATTAAAAGTCCCATCACCAATATAGCAGTTATTTTTTTCATATCTATCACCTCTAGTGCATATCAATACTAACACCAATACTATATAAAGCTTTCGATATTGATAAAAATAAATAACAATATTGATAAACAATAATTACATAAAATTAATAATCAATGATTAATCAAGAGTGTTAGAAAAGATAAATAAATTGAGCCAAGAAATTAATCCAAGGCTCCGTCTCTTTTTAGAACTTCTTCTAGGAATCTTCCAGTATGACTCTTTGGAGATTTTATTACTTCTTCGGGCGTACCTTCGACTAAAATTTCTCCGCCTCTTTGACCCCCTTCGGGACCAAGGTCAATTATATAATCGGCAGTTTTGATTACATCCATGTTGTGCTCAATAACGAGAACTGTATTGCCATTTTCTCTCAGACGCAGAAGAACATCAAGTAGTTTTTTAACATCGTGGAAATGGAGTCCAGTTGTGGGTTCGTCCAATATGTAAAGAGTTTTTCCTGTAGCTTTCTTGGACAATTCTTTTGACAATTTGACTCTTTGTGCTTCTCCTCCAGAAAGAGTAGTTGCAGGCTGTCCAACTTTAATGTAGGATAGGCCCACATCATAAAGGGTCTGGAGTTTATTTCGTATGGTTGGTATATTTTCAAAAAAGTGCAAGGCTTCTTCGACTGTCATGTCCAAAACTTCAGAAATTGATTTTCCCTTATATTTGACGGTTAAAGTTTCTCTGTTGTACCTCTCACCTTTGCACTCTTCACATTTAACATAAACGTCAGGCAGAAAATGCATTTCAATCTTAATTAGTCCGTCCCCTCTACAATTTTCACATCTTCCTCCTTTCACGTTAAAAGAGAATCTGCCTTTCTTAAATCCCCTCCTCTTTGATTCGGGAAGTTCAGAGAAAAGCTCCCTTATGGGGGTAAATAAACCAGTATATGTTGCAGGATTTGACCTAGGGCTTCTCCCTATCGGACTTTGATCTATAATAATCACTTTATCAATATTTTCAATTCCCAAAATTTCATCATGATCCCCTGGATTATCTACGGCCCTATAAAATTTCTTTGCCAGGTCCTTGTACAATATTTCATTAATCAAAGTACTTTTTCCACTGCCTGAAACTCCAGTGACACATACAAACAAACCAAGAGGAATTTTTACATCGATGTTCTTTAGATTAAATTGTCTTGCCCCTTTAATTGTGATAAACGTATCACTTTGTTTTCTAATTTTAGGAACGTCAATTTTAAGTTTTCGCGATAAATATTTCCCGGTAAGTGACTCTGGATTTTGCTTAACTTCTTCTGGAGACCCAACTGCAACAACTTCCCCTCCATGGACGCCCGCTCCTGGCCCTATATCTACAAGATAATCTGAAGAGAGCATCATCTCTTCATCATGTTCAATGACAATTACTGTGTTTCCAATATCCCTTAATCTTTTCAACATGACAATCAATTTTGCATTGTCTCTTTGATGAAGGCCTATACTTGGCTCATCTAATATATAAAGAACGCCTACAAGCTGGGATCCTATCTGGGTTGCAAGTCTAATTCTTTGAGATTCTCCTCCTGAAAGAGTTCCAGCTCTTCTATCTAAAGTAAGGTAATCAAGTCCCACGCTTAAAAGAAATCCTAATCTAGCCTTTATTTCCTTTAATATCTGTTTTGAAATAATTTTCTCTTTTTCATTTAAGTTTTGCTCAAGATCAATAAAAAATTTATAACAACTGCTAATTTGAAGTTCAGTTACATCAATTATCGAACTTCCTTGGATCTTAACATATAAGGCTTCAGATTTCAATCGTTTACCCTTACATACTTCACATGGTTTTAATCGGATGTATTTCTCAAATTGTTCCTTCCTATATTCAGAATCAGTTTCTCGGTATACTCTCTCAAGCCAAGGGATTATACCTTCGTATGTTCCTTCATATGTCCAATAGGATGGCGTATTTCGAGAACGATAATTATACCTTACTTTGTCAGTTGTTCCGTATAATAAAATATCAAGATGCTTTTGTGACAAATTTTTAACAGGCACGTCGAGTCTGAAATTGAACTTTTTAGAAATGGCCTCCAGAGTCTGTCTCCTAAATCCTTCTAGTTTAGTATTCCATACATCAACCGCACCCTCCACAAGAGATAAATCTTTGTTTGGGATAATAAGATCGGGGTCAAACTCTTGCTTAAATCCAAGTCCATGACATGAAGGGCATGCCCCATATGGGCTATTAAATGAAAACATCCTAGGAGTTATTTCTTCTAAACTAATACCGCAATCAGTACATGCAAAGTGTTCAGAAAATGTTTTTCTTTCATCATTAATGTCCACGAATAATATTCCTTCGCCCTTTTTCAATGCAAGTTCAATATCTTCATAAAGCCTTGGAGATATTCCGTCTTTCAGAACAAGTCTATCTATTATTATATTGATATCGTGTTTTTTGTACCTCTCAAGCCTTATTTCTACATTTAATTCTTTGATTTCCCCATCTATTTCTGCCCTTGCAAAACCTTCTTCATTTATTTCCTTAAGTAAAGTTGAATATTCTCCTTTTCTGCCACGTACCACGGGAGCCAAGACAGTTACTTTTGAACCTTCGGGAAAAGATAGAACCTGATCAGTAATCTCTGTTACTGTTTGTTGTTTTATCTGCTTGCCGCAACGTGAACAATAAGGGATCCCTATCCTTGCGTAAAGAAGTCTTAAATAATCGTAAATTTCCGTGACTGTACCGACTGTGGATCTTGGATTTTTAGAAGTTGTTTTTTGTTCAATTGAAATTGCGGGGGATAGTCCTTCGATGTATTCGACGTCAGGTTTTTCCATTAGCCCTAAGAATTGCCTTGCATATGCGGAAAGTGATTCAACATAACGCCTCTGACCTTCTGCATAAATTGTATCAAACGCAAGAGAAGATTTACCAGAACCTGAAACCCCTGTTACAACGATAAGCTTATCTCTAGGAAATTGAACATCTATGTTTTTAAGATTGTGTTCTGAAGCGCCTTTTACAGTAATGAAGTCGGTACCCATGGAAATTGTTGGAGATGCTTTACTTAAAAACTTCTTTGTTAGAAGTTATTTTTTAATTCTCAAAAAAAGCGATAAAGTAAAGGTTTTTAGTTAAATCTAATTTGGATTAGTTTGAAAGTATTTTTATGAAAAGAGAAGTACTCCAAATTCAATATATTATCCAAAAAAAGCATTATACCCTAAATAAGAGAATATAACTCCCACAATAAATCCACCTACAACTTGAGCCTCTGTATGTCCAAGCAATTCCTTTAATTCTTCATCAACTACCTTTCCCATACGAAGTTTTTTCATCATTTGATTTATTACCTTCGCCTGTTGACCTGTTTCCCACCTTATACCTGTCGCATCCTTCATCACTACAAATGCAAAGACTAGAGAAACCCAAAATACAGTAGACATTCCTTCATGCATAAAAATTGCTGTTGACAACCCAATAACTGTTGCCGTGTGAGAACTTGGCATTCCTCCATCTTGTATGGCAACTTGTATGGATAAATGTTTCTTTTTGATAGACTCATGAATTATTTTTCCAACAACAGATGCCAAATAAGCAATCAAAGTTGGGAGGATAATCGGATTGTAAAAAAAACTAACTATAGCTGTTGTTAAACTCACAATAACCTAATTTCATTAAACGTTTAAATAGTTTTTGAAATTAAAAAAATTATATTATTTTGCTTCTTTGCTAATAAGACATAAAATACCACCTATGAGCATTATTATGTCAAGAGGGGGCAATAAACTGGATATTATAGCGTATATGCCTGCTTTGTTGAATTTTTTGAGATTTGTCGAAGATAATGCTATGAAGCCTATTATTAATCCTAAAATCTTAATAACTGCTACAAATATCATGAACAATCCAGCAAACAGAGGAAATCCTCTCGTATACCTCAAAGGAAATAATGCTCCAAAGCTAAAACCGACAAGCAATCCCAGGACTCCGACTATACCCAATATAAGAGATACCAAAATCAATATTTTTCCAATCTTTGCTTCAGTACTTAATCCTTCTATATCTAACATTTTTACACCTCAAGATCACGTCTAATTAAGATATATAAAAACTCTTTAAATTAGTTATGGATTTTTATTTTTTAATTCGTTCTAAGATTTCTGGATTTTGTAATTCTCTTAATGCATCGGAAGCTATCCACTTTGCAGATTTGGAATCAATTTTTTGAATGTTTTGTGCATATTCAATAGCTTTTTTATGTAAAATAAGATTTCTCTTACCTATTTGCCTTAAAGCCCAGTTTACTGCTTTTTTGACGTATAATCGCTCATCTGTTGAGCCATTAAAAATTTCAGGCATAAACTTAAAAAAATCTTCATCTGCCCTAGTTTTATCGTGAACTGCTAAAACTGCCATTAGAACATAGCCTGCCCTTTTAACAAATTCTTCGCCTCGTTTACACCACTCAAAAGATTTGTCAAAAGCCAAAGAGCTTTTTCCAAAAAGATTATTACAGACCTGGTCGCATACATCCCATGAGTCAAAGTCTTTGGCCCAATTCTCCATTTGTTCATTTGTGAGTTTTTTTGGATCGTCGATCATGCTGGCAAGAATTTTAGTTTCGTGATAACCTAATTCCCATAATGTCTGAGCCAAAACATGATCTTTACCTACTTGTTTTGCCAATGCCCTTATATTGGGGATTGAAACTCCAAATGCCTTGTCTGTTTTAATTCCGTATCTTGACATTCCCTCTAAAGTTTTAGGGTCAGAAATCATCTTTAATTTTTCTATAATGGATTGACATTCCATATAAGAAATGGTCTTATTAAATTAATAAAGATTGCTTAAGAAAAATTTAATAAAAATATTAAATAAAAGAAAAAATTATTTTTTATTTTACATCATTCCAGGCATGCCACCGGGCATTCCGCCCATGCCACCCATATCCATGTCGTCATCGCCGCCCATTCCTCTTCTCTTACCAATTCCGCTTGCGGCTATAACGTCATCAATCCTTAATATCATTATGGCTGATTCAGAAGCACTCTTTACTGCTTGCTCCTTTATTCTAAGTGGCTCAACAACTCCGGCCTTCATCATGTCTTTAACTTTACCGTCAAAGACGTCAATTCCGTATCTCTTGTGATCTTTTGTTTCATGTGAAGCTTTGAGTGCAACGATTGTATCGATTGGGTCCATACCTGCATTTTCAGCTAAAGTTCTTGGAATTACTTCCATTGCCTGTGCGAATGCTTTAACGGCTAGCTGTTCTCTACCGCTAATCTTTTCTGCATATTCGTTAAGTCTCTTTGATAGTTCCATCTCTGCAGCTCCACCGCCAGCACAAATAGTTCCATCTTCGATTGCTGTAGATATGACACCTATAGCATCTTCAAGAGCTCTTTCTACTTCCTCTAAAAAGTGTTCTGTTCCGCCTCTTAACAATAAGCTTACTGCTTTTGGATCCTTGCATCCTTCGACAAATGTCATTTCGTCTCCGCCGATCTTTTTCTCTTCGACAGAGCCTGCATGACCAAGATCCTTTCCTTCAAGATCAGCTATTTTGTTTACAACTCTTGCACCTGTTGCTTTGGCAAGTTTCTTCATATCGCTCTTTTTTACTCTTCTTGCAGCGTATATTCCACTCTTTGCAAGGTAGTGCTGAGCTAAATCATCAATTCCCTTCTGACAGAATACGACTGTTGCGCCAGATGCTTTTATCTGATCTACCATCTTCTTTAGCATTGCTTCTTCTTGATCCAAGAATGCTTGAAGCTGGTCAGGAGAAGTAATTCTAATTTCTGCATCAGTTTCAGTTTCTTTTACTTCAAGTGCACAGTCAAGTAAAGCTATTTTTGCATCTTTTAGTTTCTTTGGCATGCCGTCGTGGACTCTTTCCTTGTCAATAATAAGTCCCTGGATGAGTTTTGAATCTTCTACACTTCCACCTTCTTTCTTCTCTACCTTAATGTCTTCAGTTTCAACTGTGTAGTTTCCATTTTCTTTTACAGCTACCTGCTTTACTGCTTTAAGTGCTAAAGGTGCTAAGGTATCCTTTGATTTTTCTGCGCCCTTTCCAGTCATTGCAGTCTTTGCAATTTCAAGAAGTATATCATCGTCATTGATTGTAATCTTGTCGCCAATATCTTTCAATATTTCTTCAGCCTTTTCAGCTGCAAGTTTGTAACCAGATGCAACAACTGTTGCGTGTACTTCTTGATCGAGAAGATCTTCGGCCCTTTTTAGAAGTTCTCCGGCAATGACAACTGCTGTTGTTGTACCGTCTCCAACTTCCTCATCTTGTGTCTTTGCTACTTCTACAATCATTTTTGCTGCTGGATGAGCTATATCCATCTCGCTAAGTATTGTAGCACCATCGTTTGTGATGACTACGTCTCCTAGTGAGTCAACGAGCATTTTGTCCATACCTCTTGGACCAAGTGTCGTCTTTACTGTTTCTGCTACTATTCTTCCAGCAAGAATATTCATTCTTTGAGCATCTCTGCCCATAAATCTCTGAGCGCCTTCAGGTTGGACACTCATTGGTTGTCTAATTTCTGCCATAATTTACACCTCATTAAAAATATTGCTAGTTTTTGATGTATTTGAAGTGATATAAAAAGCTTTCTATCTAAAAAATATATTAAATAGAATTTAAAAGCTTTAATGGATAATTAAAATTATAATATATTTAGTATTTATAAGTTAAACATTACGATTGAACCTACATCTTTTTCTAGTTCTACCTGTATCTCTGTACTCTCCTTTATTGAATTTTTTATTTCATAAAAAAGCGGTTCAAAAGTCTTTGAGCCGTAAACATTAAGGAAAATAATATTGTGCTCGACCATATTTTTATCAATTTCAATCTTAGATGTAACTTTTGATACTTCTAGCCCAGAATCAAATAGAAATCTCAAAAGTTTTCTATTAACTGCGACTATTTTCTCATTGAATACAAGAGATAAGGAGAGGATTTTTGAGCATATGATTGCAGTTTGATCAGGCATCGTTTCAGAGAATTTATTATATAAATTTCTCCAACTTTTATTATAGACTTCCATCTCATCTTTTTCCATGCCCTCTCTTAATTTTGTATACCCCAATTCAACTTCTTTTTTCAGAACATACTCTTTTATTGTTCTAATTTTTATTCCTTTTTCGATAAGTGTTTCATAAAAAGTTCTTATTTCTTCATCCTTGGGAACTGGTCCTTTTGCCCAATAGGATAAGACTCTAACTTGTTCACCCAAGAGTTCTTCTCCTCTATGAACTTTCATAAGGATATCAACGAGTTCTTCAGGCATTATTACCTCTTCAATATGTAAAGATTTCATCAATGATTCAGCCTGAGAATATTTACTTTTTGAAACAAAAAGAGATACATCACATATAGCTGTGCTTTTATTCAAGAAACCACCAAAAAATAAATAGTATTATTATACGGAGATTACTATCGCAGTTGTTGTATCAATTACACCTTCAATGTAATGAATCTGTTGGATTACTGTTTTTGTAAGTTCACCTAAATCATTTGCTTTTATTTTTGCAATGGCATCGTATGGGCCAGTTATAACATCGGCTTCTATTACTCCTTCAATCTTCTTTACAGCTTCAATTACTTCCTTTATTTTTCCTATTGAAACTGTTATCAAAACATATGCATATACCATTAAAGCACCTATAATATATTAACATGCAAAGTATTTAAATATTTCTTTTTATCTCCTGAAAAAATAGAAAAAATCAAAAATCTTTTGATAAAATAAGGCATTTCAGCGAATTCCAAGAGATGGATTAAAAACACCTTTCTTTACGACTGCATTCTTTATTTTAGTAAGCTCTTTTATCTCATTTTCAAAGTCAATTGTATTGATGGAAGTCCAGTGGATACTATCGGGGATGAAAAATTCATATACTGGATAGTATCCGTCCCATGCTTCGCCTAATCGTGGCAAAGCTACAGTTCCAACAACTCTTATGTTTGAAAATCCAGTCTTTCCCATTAACTCTGATAGGATTTTGAGCCTATCATTTCCTATTGCAACTCCTGCCGTCTGTAGATAATCCTTCCATGGTTTCATTTCACCAATTACTTCTTCAAGATTCTTAACTCCAAAGACACGTATTAATCTATTTTGCCCTATAGGATTTAGATTAAAATTTGATTCATATATTACTGCAAAATTATTTTCAGAAGAAGCAAAAATTTTCTGACCTCCGTCGAATTCAGGCCTTGATATTATTTCTCCAATTTTAATATCTCTTAACTTCCTGAAAAAATTAGTCTGGGGTATTGATCTCGATATTTTTTCCATTTCACCGGCTAAAGCTTCTGCAAATTCTAATGGGCTCAGCTCCCCACCTTCTTCAACAAAAAATCCAAAAGCAGGAGACCCGCACATATATCCTTCATACCCAATTCCATCAATTGCAGCAAGGCCCGCAACATCATGATTTGCCATTTCTCTCCCGATTAGTTCAATTCCAAATTTTCCCCCATGATAACATCCTTTAATGGAACTTCCACTTTTATTTAATTCATCTACCCTTGCCTTAACTGAAATTGCAGTTTGAGTGCTGGAAACTACACTGACTACATTTGAGTTTCGAAATATTACATCCTCAATTGATTTATCCCCTCCTGCCCACGGTACCACCGCGATAGTTTCACCTATCTGTTTGCTTTGTTCAGCTACTGATTCCGCATATAAAGGTGCAAATAGAGGTTGAACGGAAGGGGTTTTAATTAAGCCTGAAGCTCTTACTATGCTTGCTATAAAAATCCCAAGACTTTCTATAAATCCAGGTACATTAGAGGGTGTTATGTAAGTCACCAACTCCAGTTCTTGGTTATACTGAGTTATTTTTTTTAGTGCAATTTTGTCTCTAAATCCTGCGTATGCCCTAACAAAAGTATTTGCGTTGTCAATTGGAGTAAAATTCTTAAAAACATCTGGCGGTAATTTTAAAGTTGATAGAAAATTAATAGTCTTCTCATCTATTTTATATATGGACCTAAACTGATAAAACTCTATTAACTCTGGTGAAAGATTTGTCAACACTGGAAGTAATTCAAGAGCGATCTTCTTTTTTTCATAGTTATTATCTGACCACGTTCTTGATACTGCCCCATATATCTTAGCAATTTCTGGAAAGGGCATATTTATAAGATATTTTTTTCTATTTTCTTTTAGTCCAGTTACTATTTCTTTTATGTTGTCTTGATTAATATTTGGCAATAACAAAGAATAATCGTTGACTTTTTTTTCACTGAATTCCATTTCTTTCTCTATCGACTTTAGAGATTTAGGAAGGTAATACCCTTTTAGTTTTGACATTTAACCAGCCACCGTTTTTGCAAGTACGCCGGAGCATCCCCTGCTCTCAATTCTGGGAAGTCTTTCGATACTAAGAAGAATTGGGGTGGTTTTATTGCACGCTGGGCATCCTTCGTAATCTACCTTCAACTTATCCCCAGTAGTAATAAATCCAGGAAAAGATTTTGAAGAAGGCTCAAGAAATGCATAATTCCCGGTTACTTTGCCTTCTTGAGGTATTGGTTCCATGCTCTCGTCGAATAGTATAACTTCCATCCAAGGAGGGATATGTTTAGTGTTACCCTCGGTACAATCAATCATTATCGAGTTTGATTCGGTCATCCCGTAAAGGTCAATATATCTCTTTGGATCTAATCCAAAAGCTTCTTCAATTAAGTCGTTCATTTTATCTCTACTTACAATTGATCTGCCTTTGAATCCTCCAGTTGAAGCCAAAAAGCTGTCTGCCCCGATCTTTGCGTTAATTCCATTTTCTAAAATATATTTAGCAGTATCAATTATCAAAAAAGGTGGCCCCATAAAAACAACTTTTTTTCCTTGATTTTCCTCAAGCTTAGTTGCTATATTTCTTATGGCATTTTTCTCAAGTCGAGGTAGCATTTTCTTAATAAAGTAATTCATGACTTTTTCTTTTGAGGATCTTGGTCCTCTCATTCTAAGCCTTATTATATCGGCTTTCAATTCATCAAATGCATGAAAAACGTTGCCAGGAGATATGTGGTTAGCTACAACTTTTCCATTGAAGCCGACTTGTAAAAATGTTTTTTTTGGTATCCCAAGAATAAATCTCTCTTTACCTTTGTCAAGTTTTAGAGTTGCATCAATTGCTTCAGTGTATGATCTAATCAACATGGATTGAGTAAAGGGATCTCTTGGTAAAAATGTCAGTTTTCCGGAAGTGCCACTACTAAAACCCAATAGCATGCCATTAGAATAGAATTCTTGAAGAAAACTTTCAAGAGACCCCATACCCTTTGGGGTAAAGTCAATGGGGACTGAAGAGATTCTATCAATCCATTTTTTAAATTCTTGGGGGCTCTTTTCAGGTGATTCCATCTGATAAGACTTGAATACCGTATCGGGAATTACTATTTTATGAAAGTCTTCAGACTTTATATCGCCGCTTAGTCCTTTCAATTTGCAATAGTCATGATAAAATTTATTATTTTCATAATGATATTTGTGTGACATTTTAATTGCTTTGTGCCTTAATTTTTCCACGTCTTTTCTTTTTTTGAAGTAGTTTTCTGAAGAAACGAGTTTCTCAATTAAGTCTGTATCAAACATAAAATCACCAAGTACTATAATCCTCACATAGAATTTGCTTAGATTATTTATCTATATATAAAAAATTTTCGGTAAAGCTAATTTTTAGGTATTTATGGCGGCAGAAAAATTTATAATTAAAATATATTCCAACTAATAAGGCATTAAATGAAAAACGATAAGTTAGCTTCTTGGCTTAAGATAACTAGACTCCAATTTTACCCTATGACGTGGCTTGCATATACTGTAGGTGCTTTATGCTCCTTTAAAATACTAAATAATTTTGATTTGACTATTTATGTCCTAGGGTATATGGCTTTGTTTTTGATAGAATTTGCAACTGTAATCTCTAACGAGTATTATGACTATGAAACCGATAAAATAAATAAAAATTATAGCCAATTTACCGGCGGATCTAGAATGATAGTAGAAGAAATGATTACATTCAAGCAGGCAAAGAATGCGATATTTATCTCCCTTACTCTTGTCTGTTCTTTGACTATTATTTTAACATTAAGATATAACATCTACGCTTTTTTAATATTAGCACTTGGAGCTTTACTGGGTTTGGCCTATACAGTTCCACCATTAAAATTATCATATAGGGGTTTAGGAGAAATTGATGTTGGGATAACCCATAGTTTTTACATTGTATTGGCGGGATTTTTATTACAATCTCCAAAACTAAATATTATCCTCCCATGGCTAGTATCAATACCCTTATTCTTTGCTATTTTTGGGGCCATAATCCTTGCAGGTTTTCCAGATTATGAAGCAGATAAAAGAATAGGGAAAAAAACACTTACAGTAATACTAGGTCAAAGAAAAGCGTCACTAATCTCAGTCTTATCGATTTCAATATCTATTATTTCGAGCTTTTTATTTTTATATTCTGGGATATTTGGGTTTTCAAGTGTGATATTTCTCATTGTTATAATTCACGGATTTTTACTCCTATACCTATTGTTTTCACAAGTAATGAAAAATGTAATTGAAAATAGAATTGACAAATTACTTCAGATTTCATTGTCATACATCTTATGGTTCACTATAATTCCACTTTTGTATTTACTAAATGTTTTTTAAAAATAATTAGAGAAAATTTTAATGGATAGAAAGTTTTATATATGATTCTGAACTCGGAATCTTCATGCCGCCATAGCTCAGTAGGTAGAGCGCTCGACTGTTAATCGAATGGTCGCAGGTTCGAGTCCTGCTGGCGGCGCTTTTGGGCCCGTAGCTTAGCCTGGTAGAGCGCCCGGCTCATAACCGGGCGGCCAAGGGTTCAAATCCCTTCGGGCCCACAACTTGTTCTAAATTCTCCCGACCATTGAAAGCCACTTTTCATAGCATTGTACTGCCAATTTATAATCTCTTACAGCCCAAAAGTATCCATCTCGTTTTAGATAGTATTCTGCATCCAAAAGATAATAATTTATGGCGGTATTAAAAAGAGTTTCAGCTCGCTCAGTGTCTCCAGAATCCCAATAAAGCTCAGCAGCTTTTTTAAAGTCCTCAGCCCCCCAGAAGAAATCTTTTTCTTCAACTATAAAATTTGCAGCTTCGGCATAGCTGTCCGCAGCATCTTGATAGTAACCCTCATTCTCAAAATTAATGGCTATTTTTTCAAGTTTTTCTACCCTTTTCTTAATCTCGTCTCTTAACAATTAAGCACCTTGTTTAGATTTTTTTCTTTTTCTGAGGAAGAAGAATATTATCCCTATTGCTGCTACTATGACCACTATAATAGCAAAAGTCATTACAAATCTAGAAAAAGATTCAGCAGTAATTAAATCGTCAATTTCAGCTATTTTTTGATCCATCTCTTGAGTTTTAACTGTGTCGTTAGTTACTGAATAAAGATCCTTTGCGGCCTTATAGGTTGACTTGGCTTCTTCATATTTCTTTTCATTTCTTAGAGAAAGAGCTTGATCCTCTAATGATTTGGCTTGGATATGTAAGGTGGCATTTGAAATGAAAGTTCCAGAATTATTTACTCCTTCGCTATAGGATACAGATTGGTATATAGTTCTTGCTTCGTTAAACCTATTAATTGCTGCCTGGTACTCTCCAACATCATACAGTGCTTTCCCCGTATTAAAAACAGCATTTGCCTTTCGTATAGTCTCTTCTATTTGTTGTTGATTTGATTGAGAGTCTGGAATCTGAATTTCTTTTAATTCTTGATAAGTAATTGCATCTATATCGGTTGAAGCTATAATTAATTCCTTCTCACCTTTATAATTAAGATTTATAGTAAATACTTCAATTACAGGCGAGTGAGTCCTATATGTAAAAAGTCTCTTTCCTTTAGTACTTAATACGTATACCCCGTCATTAGTTCCTGTTATGATTTCTACTTCATTTTTATAATCAAGATTATCATAGTAGATTAAGTGAATATTCTCATCAAATTTATGATTAAATATTTCTTTACCCCAATCATATGCATAAAGCGTATTATCTTTACCCACTATAACAAATGAAGTATTGAATTCATCTTTAAATGCAGTTGCAGCTTTGATATCGCTGTCAAAAGAATATTCTTTCAAATTAAATCCATCTTTTGTCAGGATAATGAGTTTTTTATTAACCCCTAGTAATATTTCTTTAAATCCGTCTCGCTCCACATCACCCACAGACAAAGAAGTTATAGTATAATCAAAATGGTATCCCCACAAAGGGTTCCTATTATAATCAAAAACTATTATATCATTTAATCGTGTAGATGAAATGAATTCGGTATAGCCGTCTCCGTTAATATCCTCTGCAATAAGAAATCTAAGTTCGTTGTCAGCTTCCCATTTTTTTGAAGTTCCGCTATAATAGCCTTTTAATTCAAAATCTGGGAAAAATAAATCTTTACTTTGGAATCGGACACATCCATCGTGATTAATTATCACCCAAGCGTTATCAATAAATGTTCTATTATGAGATATAGCAATTATCTCGCCATATCCGTCTGAATCGATATCTTTGATAATTATCTTTTGAATGGGGGTGCGCATCCAATATTCCCAAAGCTTTTCTCCATCCGAGTTAAAAACTTCTATGCCATTATTAATAAGGCCAACCGCCACATCACTTCTTCCATCACCATCTAGGTCTCCTGCAGAAACGCTATTCACAAAATTAATTGTTTTCCTTTTCCATATTTCTTGGCCGAAGACATCAAGGGCATAGATATAATCTCCGCCCCCTAGAACAACATCAAATCTGCCATCGCCATCGACATCCCCTAAAGCGACTCCTTTGACTTCATCAGTAGTATGATGGCGCCATTTAATTAAGTCTTCAGAAGTAGTTTGACTGAAGTTGGCAAAAATTAAAATTAATGTTAAAATTAAAACCAAACTTTTTTGCATTTTTTGCACCATTATTCTAAGTCTTCATTTCTAAGGAAATCTGGTAACGGGAAATGGCTCTTTGTAACTACATGAATACTCATTTCACTCTTGAATATTCCAGACTGCCTCATAGACTCCATGTAACTTGGGATTAAATCTGTTCTGTCCGCAGGTATTGCCACAACTAACTGGCAGTCTGAATTTCCAAATCCGGAAGTTACATATAGAACTCTGTCCATATTCTTTAGGAAATTAATAGCTTCATCATTTATGCCTTTTTGTATATTCAAGAGAAAATGAACCTGGTGGTATCCTAATTTGTCGGGTTCTATTATGGCTGTGAATCCTTTTACCACGCCATCGTCTATCATTTTGTTAATGAAAGGTGTTACTGTCTGTATTGATAGTCCCGTTTCTTCAGCAATCTTGTTCTTCTGGGGAAATCCTTTGATTGCAAGAAGAGATCTTAGAATTTTAATTCCTTTTTTGTTCATTTTCATTATTATCACTATTTTAATAAATTCTTTAAAATATTTAAATCTTTCGGAAATTTTTTATTAAATAATTTTTCTATTAATTATAAAAAGAAGATAAGATAATGAAATTATAAATAGGAGCATAACTTCTAGGTCAAGTATGCCTGTTTCAATACCTATTATGGTGTAACTTAATACCATACTGTAAAGCCCTACCAATATTATCTTCCTTTCTCCTTTTTCGCGTTCTGCAGATTTATAAAGATTTGATAAGAAAAATCCTAAAAAGGCCATTCCAATTATAACTCCAATTAGGCCAAAGTCAATAGCTAAAGGCCCAAATATTGTTGAAGTTATAGAAACTGATCTCTCTCCAACAAGTACTGCTATCATCCTTCTTGGCGAGTATGCTATACCAGGCATTAATCTAGCAAGATAAGGGTGAGTTGCAATATGAATTGCTCCGTTTGTCAATCCGAATCCCCCTCCCATGTTGGCTAGTATATCCATAACATCGGTAGTAAGGCTTATCCTTGTTCTAAGCGATTCAAAAAGAGAAAGATTGACTCCTAGCAGGATATCACGCACCATTGTTAAAGTCAATAATGAAATCACAGACCCTGTACCAATTATAATTAGTTCAGATTTTTTCCATATGCCAACCATTGAACCACAGATTAATGCCCCCAACAAAATAAAAATAACTTGAGTTCTGTAGCCTAACAAGGCCATTAAGAAAAGCGAGAGGAATGTAAAAAAAATAGAGATGAATCTGGCTTTTTTGTATGAATATTTCTTTGTAAGACCAACATATGAGATTAAAAGAATTGATCCCATCGGGAAAAGATGGGATATCATTGTAAAGAAAGGGTCTAAAGAGTTTCTTACTTGAACATTAAATAAGGGTATGTCACCAGCTATAATCAAATCGAGAAAGTAAAAAATTAGGCCCAGCGATAAAAGAATAAATATTAAATTATATGTATTGTCCTCCAAGTATTTTATTAATCCACCCCGATAAGTCACAACCAGATAGATTAAGCTGAAAAAAATAAAAGGAAACGATAAGGCCCAGAATCCTTTTAGTAATATGACTATACTTACCATCAAAAGAGATACAAAAAAATCTTTATTTTCTCTTTCAGTGATTCCTATAAGGAGAAGCGGTATAAGGCTCAGTTTTACATAAAATCCAAAAGATTCGATTTTTATCATGCTGAGCAAGAATAATATTAAGAAAATGATCAAAAGAGGAAAAAAATATTTTTTGTTGATTTTTCGGATATTTGGTATTTTGACTAAAGAGCCAATGTAAAATGAAACTGTTCCCAAGATGACAACTAAGGTTCCAATTGGCGAGAGGGGATGATCGGAAAAGCTAAAGAATAATAATATTGACACTATAACAATTAATGGTGAAAATTTCAAAAATATCGAGTTTTTAAGATAATCATCGAATTTATCTATCTCAAAAGGAAAAGACGGAAATTTTTGGATAGCCCTAAAGAATTTCAAAGAGGACTTATTAACTAAACTATTTGAAAATTCTTTTTCTAAGAAAGAAAAAATACCATTTAAGTACTTCATCTAAATCCTCACATGAATATCCCCAATTATCCCTTCTACAGTGCTAGCTTGAATGATAGATATGTCGGAATTTGGGATATTATCTGTAAGCACGAATGTTCTAAAATCAGGAAAATAATATTTTGTTGGGCCATATGGGGAAAGAACAGATTGCAATATTTCAAAATCATTTGTTCCTATACCAATAACACTCAAAGTAATTCCATTTTCAGATGACTTTACTTTTACATCTTTTAAGTAGAAAATCTCTTTTGCTATTTTATCGGATAATTCTTTATCAAATGTAATATCATTAGGGAATTTGCCATCAATTACAATATCCCCAGAAATTGTTGTATCAATTATATTATAATTATCTAAAAATTTTGAAGTATTATTTATCTTGTTTTTTGCTTCGATTAGATCATTGACAAAAAATGCTTTTTGCATATAATGGACTGTAGATCCATTTAGCATTGTGACTTTAATGTTGTGTGAAGCTATGTCTTCTTTGAATGAAGTTCGCCCCCCAACAGTTAAAATCCTGCCGTCTATTAGTTTCAATAAGAAAGTACCTTGTGATGTTCCAACAACTACACCCTCTTCGTTAAAAGGGGAATAATCGCTTATATAGGAACCATCAACTTTAACAAGATACCTAAATCCCTTCCCATCAGACAAATCAAAAAATCGAACAGCACTGTATATTTGTGAGCCAGTATAGGAATATTCATCAATTGGCTCTTTTTCAAAATACTTGGTGGAGAATGAAATTAATGAAGCCACCACTAAAACAATTATTGCCAAATCAAAGAGATTTAATCTTTTCATTTAAACTCCTAAAAGATGCCAATGATTACTGTCCTAAGGAAGTCAGATAGTAGCATAGTGTCCTCAAAAGTACTGTTCTCGATAATTACAACTCCTTCATTTAATATGACGATTTTATTTTCAGTGCCACCCAAATTCGGAGTTTTCATATATACTAATGGTTTTGTCTTTGAACCAATCAGTTTAACACCCATCATATATTTATGCCATGGAGTCAATTCTCTGGCGAGGATTATCGGCCCTTTGGTCCTACCCACTCCTTCACTTATTGAAGCGACACCTCTAACAAGATAAGAATTTTCAGGTGCTGAACCCGGCATTGCCTTGAAGAGCAAATAAACACTTTTGACTTCGTCTTCAGTGAACATTCTTCGCATTACAATAAGAGGGTCCCCTTGAACGTATGAGACTACTTTGATTGATTGGTCATTTTCTGTACTATAGAGAATAGTTGTGGGCGTTCCTTTTACATCAAATGCATGATTCCCTAAATAATTAACATAATAAAGAGAGGCCATTGACACCCCTATGATGGTCAACAACAAAACAACGCTTAGTGTTCTTTTAGATACTTTCAGGCCTTTCTTACTTTTCTTTTTTGCCATAAAAAATAAATAAAAAATTTATTTATAAATATTGTGGGAAATCTCTTCCTTTTCTTTTAGGAAAATAGAAGATATAATTGCTAATAAACATAAGGGTAGCATCAGATACAACATAGTAACAAAGTCTGACAATCCATATATTATTCCTCCAAGTAAAGGTCCGACTATACTAGATAGATTTAACGTCATAGAAAGTCCAGATATCGCCTCACCTCTTTCATTCCAAGTCGAATAGGATGTGACAAGAGAAGAAGTTCCCAGATATACTAATGCCCAAGAGAATGCAACTAATATCTGGAGCAACATGAATTCAATTGGATTCTTAATTATTGTAAAAGTGAGTATGAACAAAAATGAGCCAATTAATCCTGCAAATACAAGGTATGTCTTCTTTATCCTATCTGACAAATGCCCAACTAAAGACATAGTTAAAACTTGCAAAGAATTATTTATGAAAAAAATAGAGGATATTATTAACCTGTCAAACCCTAAGGTAAACTCAAGATAAAGAGGCAAGAATGCCCACAATGTTGTTGCCACTGAATGCCTTAGAAATAAAGTTCTATAAAAGGGAAGGAATTTTTTGAATGTTTGGAAATCTATTCCAAAATAGTCGGAAGCAGTGTACTTCTCTTTAGCGAAAAGTGTAGTAACAAAACCAATTGTAAGAAATATAATAGGGATAAGAAAAGCATTGTTATATTTTTGAGAAATTACTATGCCGACAAGAAGCGAACCAACTGCCCATCCAAAAGAACATGAAGCGCTGTAAATCCCAAAATATTTTCCTCTTTTTTCAGTATCTATTTCAGTGGCTAGAGAATTAGTCAATCCCATTGTAGCGCCAAAAGATACTCCCATCCCCATTCTAAAAATAAAGATGAGAATTTTATCATAAGAAAAGAAGAGCAATATTGAAAAAAAAGCCCCTATTATAAGTCCTGTTTTAATTATTGGAAGTTTTCTTCTAAGTTTTGCAGCTTTTCTAGCAAATAGTGGTGCCGTCAATATTGAAAAGAAAGGTAAGATGGCATTAATCAATCCAATAAACGATTTGGATGCTCCCAATACTTGGGAATAATTTGAAATAAATAAATTACCGCTGATATAAGAAATATTTATGCAGAATCCTATCAAAGAATAAATAATTATTTTTTGTCTATTGTTCATTAATTCACTCAATTCTTGCTTCTTCTTCAAGCATTATAGGAATACCTTCCTTAACTGGGTATCTCCTTTTGCATTTTACACATACGAGTTCTTCTTTATCCTCGAATATATCACCTTTACAAACTGGGCATGCTAAAATATCAAGAAGCTTTTTGTCTATCATATTGATTAAGCCCATACAAAGATATTTAAATATTTTTATAGACCATTTTTAGTGATAATATGAAGATTCTTGTTGCATCAGACATTGCAGAAGAAGGTATATCAAAACTCAAAAAAGAGTTTGAAGTTGATGTAAAAAAGGGTATTTCTAAAGAAGAGATTTTATCTATTATAGAAAACTATGATGGAGTAATTGTTAGAAGTAAACCCAATATAACTGAAGACATAATAAAAAAGGGTAAAAATCTGAAGGTTGTGGCTAGAGCCGGTGTCGGACTTGACAATGTAGATGTCAATTGCTGCCAAGGACTAGGAGTAAAAGTTGTAAACTCACCACAGGCAAGCTCTGATTCTGTAGCCGAACTTGCTTTTGGATTGATGCTATCTGTTTCTAGAAATATTGCAAGAGCAGATAGATTAACAAGAGAAAATAGATGGGAAAAAAAATCCCTTATGGGCCACGAACTCAATGGTAAAACTTTGGGAATTGTTGGATTTGGAAGAATCGGAAGAAATATCGGCAGAATGGCAAAAGCATGTGGTATGAGTCTAATTGCCTATGATCCTTTACTAACAGATGAGCAGATAAAAAGTGGTGAAGCTGAACCTGTTACTCTTGAAAAACTAATTGAAAGAAGTGACGTTATTACACTACACGTACCATTGATTGATTCCACAAAGCATATGATTTCAGACAAAGAATTTGAAAAAATGAAAAATAATGCGATCATAATCAATACCTCCCGAGGAGGGATAATTGATGAAGATGCGCTTTGCAAAGCATTGTCGTCTGGGAAGATACTAGGTGCTGGTCTTGATGTGTTCGAAGAAGAGCCGCCGATGAATAGCAAGCTTCTAGAGTTTGATAACGTAGTTCTGACTCAGCACATAGGAGCATCAACCCATGAAGCCCAGAAAAGGGCAGGGATTATGATTGCTGAAGAGGTCATTAAAGCATTAAAATGTAAATAATAAAATATATATTTTAAATTTTTTGACCGCATTCGGGACAAAAACTACTGTCTTTCCCGATTGTTGCACCGCAATTAGGGCATTTTAAATCTACTTTTTCTTTGATATCGTTTCCACAACTGCCACAGAATTTAATCCCTTTTTCAATAGGTGATCCACATGATGGACATTTGATTTGGTCTTTTATTGGAGCTTCTTTTGTTATTATTGGAGTAGTTGATGTTTTCCCTTTTTTCATAAATACTACTGCCGCTATTACAACTAATACTATTGCTATGGGTACTATGTAGATAAATGGAAAACTAGAAGAAGTTGTAGATGTTGTATCAGGGACTGTTCCAGAAGGAGGATTGTCATTAGTTGTGAGAGGTGGTTTAGTATCAGAAACAGGTGTTTGAGAGCCTTCTACAGGTATCGATTCTTTAGGAATTTGCGATGTTCCTGGCATAATAAATGAACTCAAATCATAGAAGTAGACTTTATTATCTTTTGATCCTGCCACTAATTTTCCATCTGTAGTCAAGAATAATGAATTAAATGCACTTTCATTCTCCTTACTCCACAACAAACTTCCAGAACTACTTATTAAGCTGATTACTCTATCAAGTGAACTTACGGCAATATAATCTCCATTGGGCGACATTGTTACAGCATTTGCTTTGTCGTTTAACTTTCTTTTGAGTAATTGTTTGCCAGAAGAGTCAAATAAATAAATATTGTCATTTAGATCAGCAACAAATATCTTAGAACCATCTTTAGTGATTGACACTAAATGTGTTGCAGTTCCGGTTGGTTTGGACCAAAGTAGAGAACCTTTTCTATCAAAAACATAAACTTTGCTATCAAATGCTCCTGCAACGATAGAAGAAGCATCAGGAGTAAGAGAAATTGATTGAACATTACCTCCCGTCTTGTATTCCCATAGACGGTCACCAGATCTTGAAAGCATGAAAATATTACTATCGTTTGTTCCATTAACTATGTAAGAACCGTCGGGAGAAACTGAAGATGTGGCTAGCCTATTCCTTGAATCATATGCCATAATTTGACTTCCGGCTTTATCATATACGAAAACACTATAATTCTTTGTGATTGCTGTTATATAGTTTCCATCTGGAGTTATATTAACAGTATTGACTTGGTCAGATGTTACTTTATCCCAAATCTTCTGCCCTGATTTATTTAATAAATAAACCCTCTTATCCCAAGAACCTGCTACGATATACTGCCCGTTGGCAGATATTGCAACTGATTCTACATTACTGCCTGTCTGAAATTTCCATAATTGAGTTCCATTTTTATTTAAAAGATGTAAATAATTATCGTAGGACCCAACTACGATGTAGGCTCCATCAGAAGATGCCGCAACTGAGGCGATATCGTCGTCTGTTTCATAGCTCCAAGTTAGCTCATCAGCAAAAATATTCATTATAGATATATTAAATAATATCAGGATCAAAAATAGACTAATTTTCTTCATGAAATTACTGATTATTAGACCTATTTAAATATTATGTTTTATGTCTATGTTGCCTTTTTCTGAAATTATTTCCATTTGCCCTTTCTTAATTCATTCAAGTTCAAATTTTCTATTCGGCCTTCCATCCCTTTAATTATTTCCAAAATCTCTTTGTAGTCATCCATTGTATTATCCAACTCTTTTGAAATATCGCTAGAGTATTTTTCTTCCTTTATCTTTTCCTTCAATTGTTTAAAAAATGTGCCTACAGGTCTAAATGAGTCCTCAATCAAAAGTCCTGAAATAAAAATAATGAAAGGCGTTAGTTCTCCTGAATTCCCAATATCTATGCATCTAAGATAAATTCCCCTTCTCTCAAACGGAATAACAAGCCTTGGATAATTATTTCTAATAAGGATAAAATTCAGTAGTTCTCTAGAAACTCTACCATTTCCATCAATAAATGGATGAATTTCAACAAATTTCTGATGAAACTGACAAGCTAGTTCAACGGGAAACATTGTTAATTTTTTTTCTTTATACCATTCTATTAAGTTGTTAAGTTCATCTTCTAAGACTGGAAAAGGCGTGGGGTCATAATCTGACCCAGATATAGAAATATCAGTATTTCTTAATGTTCCGGCATTTTCATCATCTATATTTTTCATGAGCATCTGATGAATCGTTAGAATAAATTTTAGAGTGATATCTCCGTTATAGCTTCTAAGGAATTTAAAAAGTTCATTATAGTTTAATATCTCATACATTTCTCTCAGAGTATTGCCTGCTGGTGTATCCTCTTCAAGTATAAGCTGCGCGCCCCTCAATGATATAGTATTACCTTCAATTGCTGTCGACCCATGAACATATCTCAATCTAAGATTTTCTTCAAATTTTTCAAAATAACTTTTATTAAATGGGGCCATTATCCTATTTATTTTTTTTAGCCTTTCAATTATATTAATAAATGAGGCAGGGAGAATATGTTCTTCATATTCTAACTTCTTAGAAAATATCTTCAAAAACTCTGCTTCGAGAAGTATCATTTGAGACTTTTCTTTCACTAAAAATTCTATTTCGGACTGAGTAAATGGACCTTTGCCCAGGTAATAAGAAACGGTCTTTACTCTGCCCCCCAATCTTACAGAATGATTGACATAGTAATAAGTTTCTCCCTTAACATTCTTTTTTATGATATAGACCATATATCCTCCCATAAATAGTAAGTATACTTCCCTTTTGATACTACATTTTATATTATTATTGGTAACAGATCTGAATTATAGTGGTAAAAAATGAATTTTGTTTATTTAATATCTATTTAATTATCTAATTATACATAATAGTCCATTTTTGATACATATAAGTCACAACCCTTATAACCGGTCTAATGATTCGAGAGGAGGTTTTACCTATGGAAGAAATACTAACAAAATTTGAAGGGGTCGACGTACCCTCTGTAAAAAAAGTTGCAGTTGCTTACTCCGGAGGAGTTGATTCTTGTCTATGTATAGAACTACTAAAAAGAGTATACAACGCAAAAGAGATCGTACCTATAATGATCGATGTTGGTCAAGGAAAAGAAGAAATTGACATTGCATTTGAAAAGGCAAAGATACTAAAAATAGAGCCAGTTGTTATAGACGCAAAAGAAGATTTTGTAAAAAAATGGATACCTATGGCAATAATGGCAAACTCAGACTATATGGGCTATCCAGTGAGCACGTCAATGACGAGGCAATTAATAGCCAATATAGTTGCCCTCAAAGGCAAAGAATTGGGCTGCGATGCCCTAATGGAAGGTTCAAGCGGCAAGGGTAATGATCAGTATAGAATGCATAATGTATTCAAATTGTTTGCCCCTGAACTAAATGTATTGGTGCCCGTAAGGGATTTTGATCTTACAAGAAAAGAAGAAGAAAAACTTTGTGAATTATGGGGGATATATGTCACAGAAAAGATTACCGGAGGAGATGACAAAACTCTATGGTGCAGATCTATTGCAAGCGGAGCAATTGACCTTGATCAAGAGCTTCCGGATAATCTATGGATGTGGACAAGGTCCATTGAGAGTACACCTGATGTTCCTACTTTTGTAGATATTACTTTTGAAAAGGGTGTTCCAGTATCTTTAAACGGAAGAAAAATTGGATTGTTAGAGCTCTTGACAGAGCTTAATACTGTTGGGGGAATGCATGGTATTGGTAAAATAGACATATTTGAAGAAGGCATAATGAATCTCAAAAGCAGAGAGATTTATGAAGCACCGGCGGCTACAATTATCCTAAAACTTCACAAAGATTTAGAACAGATGTGCCTCACAAAGGAAGAAATCCTGTTTAAAAAGACAATAGAACAAAAATGGGGTTACCTAGTATACCACGGAGGATGGTTCCATCCATTAAAAGATTCCCTTGACAGCTATATCATCAAGAGCCAAGAGCATATTAATGGAAACTATAAAGTGAAATTGTTCAAAGGAAATGTCGAGATCGTAAAGAGGGAATCAGCTTCGTCGTTATTTGCCCCTGAAATAAGGTCAATTAAAGTTGGAGGCATGGATCAAAGAATTTCAAAGGACGCAGCAAAAGTTATGGGCCTTATGTACGAAGTTTTGGCCAAAAGGTCCAGATAAATATTTAAATTTTTATTTTTTATGATGTTAAGGGAGTAACTAAATGGCAAAACTTTGGAAAAAAAAATATGAACTTGACAAAGCTGTTGAAGATTTTACAGTTGGAGATGATTATCTCTGGGATATGAAGCTAGTAAAAGCTGATGCCATAGGAAATATCGCTCATTCAACAATGCTTCAAAAAATAGGAATTCTTTCTGAAGAAGAACTTCTAAAAATTAAAAAGAATCTAATTGATATATTAAACCTTAACGAACAAGGTAAATTTATAATAAATAAAGAAGATGAAGACGTACATACTGCTGTAGAAAATTTCTTGACGGATAAATTAGGTGATGTTGGTAAAAAGATTCATACTGCAAGGAGTAGAAACGACCAGATAAACTTAGATATCCGATTATATTCAAAAGAAAGACTATTTGAGATGATGGAAAGTGTTCTAAATCTTTGCAAGATACTACTAGAGTTCTCAAAAGAAAATGAATTCGTGCCCATGCCAGGGAGAACCCATACTCAGAGAGCTATGCCCTCCTCTGTAGGGCTTTGGACAAGCGCCATCCTAGAAAGTCTCCTTGATGATTTTTATCTATTGAAAAGTTCTTTCAAGATTAATGATCAATCCCCCTTAGGAAGTGCTGCAAGTTATGGTGTTAATCTTAATATTGATAGAGAATATGTTGCATCTCTTCTAGGATTTGAAAAAGTGCAGAATAATGTTCTGTATGCAAATAATAGCAGGGGAAAAACAGAATCTATAATTATATTTGCTCTATCTCAGATAATGATGGACCTTTCAAAGTTTGCTAATGATTTAATCTTATTTTCTATACCTGAGTTCAATTATTTTACCTTACCGGAAGACTTTTGTGGTGGTTCAAGCCTTATGCCTCAAAAAAGAAATCCTGCTTTGCTTGAACTTACAAGGGCTAAAGCAAACGTTGTAAACTCCCTATACTTTAGGGTAACAGGAATAATAACTTCCCTTTATTCAGGATACAATAGAGACTTCCAACTGACCAAAGGCCCTTTAATGGAAAGTTTTGATATTACTCAGCAAACATTATACATCCTAGGATATTTCATTCCAAAAATAAAAGTAAACAAAGAAATATTGATTGAGTCCTTTTCTCCTGAAGTCTATGCAACAGACAGAGTATTGGAACTTGTAAAGGAAGGAACACCATTTAGAGATGCTTACAAAGAAGTTGGGACAAATCTAGAATCATTAAAAAATAAAGACCCAGTTAAAAATATAAAATCAAAGACACATACAGGAGCTACTGGAAATCTTGGACTTGATAATATAGAAAAGAGGATAAAAGAAGAAGAAAAAGAGCTTTTATCTAAAAAAGAAGTATTCATCAAAAGAATAGGTCAATTGACCAAAATTTAGTTTTACGGGATACCATGGATAAATACGATTATATCATAATTGGAAGTGGTGCTAGTGGTGGTGCTGTTGCAGAAAAGATATCCTCAGACCATAAAGTCTTAATTCTTGAAAAAGGCGAGTATCTTCCCTTAAACGAAGCTCACAAGGGCTACTTCAGAGCTTCTTCTTGTAAAGATTTTGAAGAACATGGAAAAATAGAAATCTTAAGTGGTAATGGTGTTGGAGGAACAACATTATTAGCAATAGGTAATGGTGTGAGAACCCAAGAAAAGGAACTGAAAAAACTCGGCATAGACATTGAAAAAGAACTTGATGAAGTTGAAAGGGATTTTGAATTATCACCCATCCCAGAAAATATGCTAGGCGATAGGACTAATCTATTCATTGAAAAATCTAAAGAATTGGGTTATGACCCAAAAATAATGCCTAAAATGATTGACTTTAAGAAATGTAAAAAATGTGGAAAATGCAATATGGGGTGTCAATTTCAGGCAAAAAAAACTTCCCTTTATTATATCGAAAAGGCCATTTCTAAAGGCGCTGAGTTAAAGACTAATTTTGAAGCTTTGAGAATAAATAAAAGTATAAAGTACTTCAAAGTTCAGGGTGTGGAAAAAGGAAATCTCATTAATATTACTGCAAAAAATGTGATCTTGAGCACAGGTGCTCTTGATACGCCTAAAATCCTTAATAATTCAGGGATAATGACTCCAAAAAAACTCTTTGTGGACATATTTGTTACAATTGGTGGGAAGAGTAATCAATCTTTCAAAGATGAGATAAATATGGCAGCTTACATACCTTTCAATGATTTCTTAATTTCTCCTTATTACTCTGAAAGAATTACCAAAATGCTCAGTGAGAAGAAAATAGAATCTAAAAGAGATAATATAATCGGTTTAATGATCAAAATTAAAGATGACTCTTTTGGTTATGTTGACAAAAATTTTATCGAAAAATACTGTACTGGAAAAGATGTTCAAAAAATATCAAATGGTGTTGCTATTGCTTCAAGGATATTAAAGAAGTCAGGAGTAGATACGATAGTTTCAACTGAAGCTATTGGTGCACATCCCGGAGGAACTGCACCAATAGGGATAACTGTGGACAATCAATTCAAGACAAGAATGGGATTTTATGTATGCGATGCAAGTATACTTCCAGAATCGCCAGGCGCGCCCCCAATCCTTTCGCTGATGGCTTTAGGAAAAAAATTGGGAGAAAATATTCTAAATTCCACCTGAAGGAACTTTTTCTTTTGGATTCGTTATGATGTCCAAAAGCATAGGACCTTCTGAGTTCAAAGTTTCTCTGATTCCTTTCTTCATTTCTCCTTTGCCTTCAACTTTAAGAGCAGGAACTCCAAGACCTTTTGATATAGCTACAAAATCCTTCTTGCCTAGCGAAAAGGAGTATTTCCCCTCAAATTTTGTATCTTCATACTGTTTAATTGTCCCCAATACACCGTTATCTATAAGGAATACTTTCACATCAATATTATTTTCCGGGAGGGTTAATAACTCCCCCAATACCATCAAAAGTCCGCCGTCACCTGTTATCAATATTACCCTCTTTTCAGGATTTGATAATTTGGCCCCTATGGAGGCGGGTAATCCAAATCCCATTGCACCAAAAGAGTGGGAGCAAATAAATGTCCTAGGGATATGAACTTTTTTCAGCAAATGCGCCCATACTGTTATTGACCCCGTGTCTGTAACAACAATATCATCCTTATTTAGCTTTTCAAATATTTCATAAATAGCGGCTTGTGGCTTCAAAGGTTTAGAGGAAGATGAGATTCCATCAAACTTTCTAATAGGATTTTTATTAATCCAAAGGTCAGATTTTCTGGAAACGCCAATCGTTATATTGTTAATTATTTCATTTAAATCACCAACAAGAGATAGGTCAAACAAGATATTTTTTTTATTTTTCTCTAAATTTACATCTATTATTTTTTTTGAACTACCTGATATATCATAAGAAGTTCTATCAGAAAATTTGACTCCAAAGGATATTAATAGATCTGATTTTTCAAAGGCCATTTTGGAATTATTTGTACCCCTTACACCAAGGGTTCCAAATGCGCGAGGATCATCTTCATCTATTATCCCTCTCCCTGGAAGCGTTGTAACTATCGGCGCCCCAATTTTAGTAGATAAAGAGTAAATAGTATTTCCTGAGCTTGAATTAATAGAGCCATAACCAGAAAGAATCAAAGGTCTTTCAGATTCGTTAATCAATTTAATGGCAAGTTTAATTTTGTCGATGTCAAGTTTATTTTTTGTTATAGTTTCATTGTATTCAAAGTCAGAAAAGTATTGTTGTTCAAATAAATCTGTTGGAACTTCAATATGAACTGGTCTTGGTCGGCCAGATATTGCCTGACTAAATGAATCTCTTAATTCTCGATATAGCTCATCTTTAACTCTAATATTCTTCTTTGTTATGGCAGAAGTCATTGAAAGTAAATCAACTTCCTCAAAAGCATCAGTTCCAAGCATATAGGTAGGAACTTGTCCAGTGATTAGCACTAACGATGAGCCATCTTTATATGCACATGCCAGCCCCATCATTGCATTGACTGATCCGGGGCCAGTTGACGTGAGTGCGGAGGATATTCTACCGCTAGCCCTGTAAAATCCATCGGCGCTGTGAACTGCGCACTGCTCATGAGAAGACCTAATAATAGAAACACCACTATCTTTCAGTTCATGGTATAGTGGCAATATCTCCCTCCCAGGATACCAAAAAAGTGTTTCAACTCCTGAATCGTTTATTGCTTTGGATATTAATTCCGCTCCGGAATATGAATTTTTCATCATCTAACCTTTTGAAAGAATTTCTTGGACCATATTCTTAAATTCTTTATCGCCTACTTTTGCACCTCTTTCAGCCATCTCCTTTACTTTTAGGATTAAGATTTCTTTTTCGTTTTGAGGTACAGATAGGCCTAATTCGTCTAGTTTATATTCAATACAACTCATTCCGCAGTGCTTTCCAAGAATAATCCTTCTTTTTTGACCAACAAACTCCGGCATATAAGGTTCATATGTCAATGGTTCCGCCCTAACTGCAGAAACATGTATCCCTGATTCATGCGAAAAAACGTTATCCCCGACAATAGATTTATTTTTTGGCACAGGCATTGTAGTGTACTTTTCAACTAATCTTGAAAGTTCGTATAACACTTCATACTTAAAAGGCATCTCTATACCATACAAGAGCCTAAGATTCATTATAACTTCTTCAAGAGACGCATTACCTGCCCTTTCCCCTATCCCATTAACTGTTGTGGATATAGCTCTAGCTCCTGCTTCAAAAGCGGCAAGAGAGTTAGCTACTGCAAGACCAAAATCATCATGACAGTGGATTCCTAGTGTGTTGTCTATATTATTCTTTATTTGACTAACAAGATATTTCATTCCCATGGGCCTTATAGATCCAGTTGTATCGGCTATGTGAACTCTGTCTGCGCCTGCATCAGTTGTCGCTTTGTAAAGTTCAATTAGAAAATCTAAATCAGTTCTTGTAGAATCTTCTGCGGTGAAAGCAACAAAAATTCCATGATCTTTGCCATACTCGACAGCCTCAACGGCCTTTGAGAGTGCCTGTTCCCTAGTCATTTTTAACTTATGTTTTAAATGGAGGTCTGAAACTCCAATAAAAGTAATAATTCCATCAACATCACAAGATAAAGCAACATCAATATCACTTTTTAATGTTCTTGTCAGAGCAAGTATTTCTGAATTTAGAGACTGCTTTGTTATATTCCTTATTGCCCTTCTTTCACCATCAGATACAACTGGAAATCCTGCTTCAATTTGTGGGATACCCAACTCGTTTAATTTAATAGCAATTTCTATTTTCTCATCAGGTGTGAAGCAAATTCCTGGGGTCTGCTCTCCGTCCCTTAAAGTGGTGTCATATACAATAATATTTTTCGGATCTACTTTTATTTTTATTTCTTCGACGAAATTATAAGGGCTAACAAATGATTTCATAATCTCACAGCCTCATTGGGATCTTCGGAGTATCCTAAAGCAGCAATTGCTCCTATCAATCCCCAATTGTCCATTAAAACTTCTAGGTTCTTTAATTTTTTGGAGAAATCAATTGCCTCTTGGATTGATACCATGGAAAATTTAACATTATGAGAATAATCTCGAAGTTTTTTATCAATTCCTATACCTGGTAAAAGAACTAATCCAGTTTCTTTTGAAAGGGTATGCTTATTAAATAATTCAAAAACTCTCTCTTTGAATATTGGAATATTTTGTGGATCTACACCAAAAGTCAGTGCAGTGCTAACGCAATTCTGAGTTTTATGGGGATTTTTTGGATAAAGCTGGACCAAGGTATGTCTAAGATAATCGGCTAATCCTTCTTTTTCAATCTTATAGGCTAGCTCATTTGCCAAAGACCATGTTGCTCCTTCCTCTTTTGTATCTGTATCGTCAACACCTACCACGATCTTTTGTTTTAAATTGAATGTAAGTCTAGCTCTGCTTAGACCTCCGCCACCGCCA
>Ga0116194_1000119_pt1 | contig 94000 bp, 79 predicted proteins | sample AD_SCU001_MetaG_FD_89887 | JGI IMG/M metagenome (GOLD analysis project Ga0116194, IMG submission 89887) | Active sludge microbial communities of municipal wastewater-treating anaerobic digesters from China - AD_SCU001_MetaG | ecosystem: Engineered > Bioreactor > Anaerobic > Digestate | place...
TCCTTGTATAATATAAAACGTAAAAACAACGTTTTAGGTTCTATATTAATTTCCTTTCTTGTTTGTTTTTTATATCTTCACTTGTGAAAAGTGATATAATCATAATGTACTGTGGATTAGTATCTGTACTTTTATAGCTTAGACTATTGTTGGAGGCTCTAACCACAGTTTTTATTTACCAGTGGTAATCAGTTAGATAACAGTTTCATGTTTTATGTCGCACAAGGCTACACTAGGTAAAAACTGTGACATTACCCAGTACTAAAAATCTCATTTATTTAGGAGGAATGATGTATGTATGTGGTTGGAATTGACATTTCCAAGTTCAAACACGACTGTTTCATCGCTACTGAAACCGGTCAAGTAATTCAAAAAACATTTACATTCTCAAATGACTTTAGAGGGTTTTCCGATCTATTACTCAAACTACGTTCACTAGATTCAACCCAAGAAATTCGAATAGGGCTTGAAGCCACCGGTCATTATGGAAGTAATTTGAAAATCTTTTTACACGACAACGGATTTTCCTTTATGGAACTCAATCCTCTTCTTAGTGAACGCTACCGACAAGTTTCTTCGCTAAGAAAAACGAAAACTGATAAAATTGATTGTGTAATGATTTCCAAGCTTCTTTTATCCCTAGACTACAAACCCTATCCACTTAAATCATACCACATGCTTGCTTTAAAATCATTAGTTAGATTAAGATATCGTTTGGTAGAATCGAGAACCAAGCATAAAGTGAGACTCCAAAACATTATGGATCTTACTTTCCCTGAGTTTTTTAAGATGTTTTCGGATCCTTTCGGTCAAACTTCTATGTATTTACTTTCTCACTACCCCACAGCTCCTAAATTAGCTACTGTTTGTGTGGATTCTCTATTTGAAGAAATCCATCGAATATCCCGTGGACAGTATTCTTATGCAAAATTACAGCGTTTGATTGAACTCGCTCAATCTACAATCGGTCATTCCAATGACATTTTTGAGTTACAGATTCAGTCTACTCTTGATCAACTAAAACTATATACGAATCAAATTGATCAGATAGAAATTAAGATTATTGGTATCATGAATCAGTATCAATCTATGATTACAACGATCAAAGGTATTTCTGTCATCTCTGCTGCTTCTATTTTGTCTGAGTATGGTGATTTATCTTTGTTTCAATCTCCAGCTCAAATGCTTGCATTCGCAGGACTAGAACCTTCGGTCTATCAATCTGGTACCCAACAATTTTCAGGTAGAATGGTAAAACGTGGTTCTGCTTTCTTACGTGCTACGTTAATGAATGTAGCTCCCTATGTTGTTTACCATAATCCGGTCTTTCATACATATTATTGGAAAAAGAGAAACGAAGGAAAACCAAATAGAGTAGCCTTAAGCCATGTGGTTAAGAAGCTCCTTCGAGTTATTTACAAATTAGAAAAAGATCAAATTCCTTTTCAATCTCGTTCAATATAACCAAATGTAATCTGTAGCGGTATTACATTTCACTTTTTTAATAAGCAAAACGACTGTTTTATCTTGAATTTTGGATAAGATAAGTTTTACTACGCTTAGTGCTAATAAATATAAAAATTATTTCCCAAAATTTGTTGACTTAGAATAGTTAGTCTCCTAGAAAAAGGTCGCTTCAATTTGTTTCAAACACAGAGCTGTAATTAGCAAATCTGCAGCTCCACCGAAACTTAAACCTTCTAAGATACATTTGTTTGAGAATCTAATGACATCCTGTAAATTATCTGCGTCTAAAGATTTAAACTCATCTTTTATAAACAAGTATTTTTCCCAAGACCCAGATCTTGTCAAAAAGGTCGTATCTTCACATAACAAAATTAGTTTTACCAATATGTTTCGTAGAGAATTCTCATCGGTTTCATCTACCCTTTTTAACAAGTCGTATATCGCTTGGACGGATGGTAGCCCATTTATGACTTCACCTCGTGCTCCAAGTAAACCATATTTGTCATATACATTGGTACCGTGTGTATTTAAATTTTCTTTAAAATCATTGATAACCGAATGAAAAATTTCTTTCATTGTTTGATTAATCATAGAAAATGTTTGTTTATTGCTCAATACTTGTCCAACAGCTACCAAGGTTGCACCGAGAACAAAAATCAATCCTTTGTAACAATTGATTCCATTAGTATGCTTAAACATTTCATTCTCTGCCAGCCGCCCTATGGTTCTTGCACTATCAACCAAGTTTAACTCGTTTTGATATCCGAGTTCAAACAACTGAATGAAGAAAGGTATTAAAACATCAATGGTTGAATGCATTAACCGATAATTCATATCGGAATGCGATCCACTGGATGACTTTGTAACAAGTCCAAACTTATGCTCTAGATTTAATTCTAGTTCCATTGCTTTTTTAATGATGGATTGTAAAGACTGTGTAATAAATTCCATTGTTATATGTCTTACATAATCCATTGTTTCTACTTCTGGGTGCTTACGGGACTTGATGCAATGAAATGCAATATCACCACAAAGAAAACATGTTCTTGGTGAAAAAGCAAGATTGCTTCTTGAAAGGGGTCCACCCCTATCGTACACATCTAAATCAATCAAGCGACCAAGCGGATGTTGTTCCTCGATTTCAATTGTTTTTCGTTTTATCACTGTTGAATCACTACTATCAATGATACCAATATAATATGGACCATCATATGACTCATTCAATTGTAAAGACGTGAAACGAATGTATTGTGAAATGTGATTTTTAAAAATACGTACTAAGCAATATGCCTCTCTTGTGTTTTTATCCAATCCAACTGTGTTGGCTTTAATTATTAAAACCACATGTTTTGGATTTGAAACAATGGACTGGATTTGATGGTGTCTGTTTTCTCTAGAATCCAGAATTAGGTCCATCATAAAAACAACGCTCTACCAACTTCAGATGTCAATAATTGATAGGTAACCTCTGGAACATATGGCTTCAGTTCATCAAATTTTAACTCTTGTGCTAATTTCCTAACTCGCGAAGCACTTATGATATGAGAGTCAAACATTTTCCTATCGATAACCACCAGTTGATCTTTCAATATATCTCTCATTGTTTGGTTGTAAGCACTCGTTGTAGGATCAAGTGGTTCACTACCAATATATCGTTTCGCAATATGGAAAATCTTCATAAAATGATCTTTAAATATTTGGATATCTAGTTTCATGTATTCTAGCGATGCTTGATTCAATTCTTTCAAGAAATAGGTAGGGAAGGTTGCAGAAGAGATGATGTAAATAGAAGATGGCAAGATTTGTACATTTGATAGATGAGAGGTTGCTTTTGTTAGCAACTCATATCTAATTGAGTATGGGAAAACAGATTTGTCTTCTTCTACTAAAAAAATAATGGTTTTATGGTTTTCCTTCGCACATTTTTCTATCAAATATAAATGTCCATTAGTTACTGGATTACAATTCATGACAATACATGCCGTATCTTCATCATTGATTCTATGAATTTGTTTTTGCTTTTGTAAAAACTCATCAATCGTTTCAAAGTTGTTTTCAAGTAATGCTATCGTATCAGTCATAGATACTAGTGAGAAGTTATACTCAGTAAAGTATTTAACTGATTCTGGTTTTGTATATATAAAGTATTTATAGACTCTTTTGTTAGAAAAATAATTGATATAGTGATTGAGTATTATCGCAGTTATATTTTGCCCTTGATAATTCTCATCTACAGCAATCATCTTTATTACATTTTCATAGATGGAACCGGTTGCTATTATTTTATCTTGATCATAAATTGCTATTGTATCTGATACCTTTTCTTCATAGCGTAAACCATTCCGTGCTAAAAGTTCAGTACAATGTTCTAATTCTTCTTTAGTTAAATAATTTGCAATCCGGTAGTTCATAGTTAATCACCTTTCATTTGATAGAGTGTGTCTATTACGGAACCATCTCTATATTTAATGACACCAATCATATTATCCGATGATTTGATGTCATTTGGAACACCAGTAATGTTGTGAGCGATTTCCAATAACTCATCAATTGTCACAATATTTAAAGATGTATTTTTGACTTTTTCCAACAAATCTACGCGTTTTGGATTTATCGCAATTCCACGCTCAGTTACAACACAATCAACGGTTTCACCTGGAGTGGTAATAGTCGTAACATTCCGTTTGATAATTGGCATACGAGATTTGATTAGATTTGTTGTAATCACAGTTAGCTTAGCACCAGCAGCAGTATCGCTATGACCACCACTTCCACCAATAATTCGCCCATGAGAATCCGTTGTTACATTCACATTAAATGAAGTATCAATTTCGGTTGCTCCTAATATTACAATATCTAGTTGATTAACAATAGGATCAACTTCATATGGATTGCCATATTTAGAGGAATTCATTGGTATATGATTAGGGTTTGATTTATAAGACTCAACTGCTTCTAAATCAAAACATTGAACATCGTATAGTCTTTCAAACAACCCTAAATGTTGCATCTCAACTAAGAACGAGGTGATTCCACCTGAGGCAAACGATCCTTTAATATGTTTATTAAGCATTCTTTTTTTCATTTCCTCAGCAACAGCTAAGCTAGTACCACCTGCACCAGTTTGAAAACTCATGCCATCTTTGATATACCCTAAATCTTCAATTAGTTTGGCTGTATCTTTGGCAATTTTAAGTTGAACAGGATCTTTTGTGGGTTTAGTAGTCCCTGAAATAATGCCCTTTGCATCCCCAATTGTATCAACCTTTACTACATAATCAATATATTTGCCATCAATCTCAATATAGTCAAGTTTATCAACTAGATAATCTGTAATTACTATTTTATTCTTTGCATACTTCACATCAGCAATAGCATATCCTAACGCTCCACAAGCACTTTTTCCATAAATTCCGTTTCCGTTACCAAATGCATCGGATGCAGGAACCGCTATGAAAGCAACATCAATTGATAATTCACCACTTTCAATGGCACGAGGTCTACCACCATGTGAATCCATTACAAGTAGTTCTTTAAGTTTTCCCTTACTAACGGCATCAGCAACAGGCCCATTCATATAATTGGTGTAAATTTTTGTAATATTTTCTTTCTCAATGAGTTCAACAAGTGGAGCATGAATGGGAAATATTGCACTAGGTGCTATTGTTATGTTCTTCAGATTTCTTTTTTTAATGACTTCAGTAACCATATTAAGAACGTAATCACCATTTCTTAAATGGTGATGAAACGACAATGTCATTCCATTCACTATCGGTATTTCATCAAAAAGAACATCAATCGATTGACGTAGTTTATCAACATTTGTGCTAACTACTTCGGGTATGCACAATCTTTGATTTGCCTTAATTCTCTCAAATGCTCCCATATACGGCAAAAAGCCGTTGTTTGGGATGGTTCTATTTAAACTATTTTTCATAATCCACCTATCATACGCCCCATTTTTCGGCTTTTTTTATTAATAATTTTGCTCGTTCAATAATGGGTTTGTCCACCATTTTTCCATCAACACTAAAAGCACCTTTTCCTTCTTTTTGTGCTTGTTCATATGCCATCATCACCTTTTTTGCATGATCAACATCTTTTAGACTCGGTGAAAATACAGTATTGACTACCTCAATTTGATTTGGATGAATGCATGCTTTTGCATTCATTCCCAATGATGATGCAAATTGTGCATCTTTAACTAGGCCAACTTCATCTTTTGTATTTATATATGGAGTGTCTATCGCATCAATTTTAAATGCTTTGGCATACATAACTACGACGCTTCTTGCATATTGAATCTCAATACCCTGTTCTGTCCTAACAACCTCTAAATCCGTAGATAAGTCCTCTGCTCCTAACAATAATCCATTTACTCTCGGTGCAGAAGCTATTTCCTTTAGATTAATAATTGAGGATGCAAGTTCTATGATAGGTATCACTTGAATTTTTTTATTTAATAATTTATTCAGTTCAATTTTGGTCAAGTATTCATTTAATATATACAAATCCTCTTTACTTGCTTTTGGTAACATAATTGTATCAATTTGGTCTGATACAATCTTGTTCAAATCATCAAATCCAAACTCTGAATCGATTGAATTTATTCGAATAATTACTTCTGTTTGATTGAGTGAGAATTTGTTTAAGTATTGATCAAGAAGTATTCTAGCAGCATCTTTTTCAGTAATCGCAACTGCATCTTCTAAATCAAATATAATAGCATCTGCAGCAAAAATATCAGCATTTTGCAACATTGCTGGTGAGTTTGATGGAATAAAGAGTAAACTTCTACGCATGTATTCCTCTCATTCTTGCAATTGCAGTAAGGAGCCTTGCTTTTATTGTATAGTCTAATGCACCTTTGTCATTGCATTGCACATAAATTTTTGTGATTTGAAGTTCTTCTAATGTGTCATGAATCACCTTTCGGATTTGATTACCAAATTGATCAAATACAATACTGTTTATTTCAATCTGCAAATCATTCGATTCTTTTACAGTAATGTAACAATCATTGGATTCTAGTGATCCAGCAGCTGCTATCTTCATAGTACTCACCTATTTTCTTGAATTTGCTAATGCGATAACTCGTTCCATTTCATTTTTTACAATCATAAATCCTTCATCAACACCCATGCCTGGTTTTGCTAAACATTGGTCTGCTTCACAAGCTATTGCAATATTTGTAGTTGCTTGTGCAGAAATATTGGTTTCGTTGCAAGTTCCACCACAGTAAGCACCAATACCTGCATTTTTACAGTAGATGATTGCCTCTGCTGTATTGTTAATACCACCTAAATCTGGTGTTTTGATTTGTAACATATGACCAGCTTTGTTGTCTGCAAAATAAACAATATCTTCAAATGTATTACACCATTCATCGGCTACAATTTCAACAGATATTTTCTCTTCATCCACTCGTTTAGTGATGTCTCTTAAGGCTACCATAGTTCCTTCACGATCTCCAGTATCAACAGGACCTTCTAATCGTAAGTGGAATGGGGCAGCAGCTTCTGCAAGTTTTTTTGTATATTTAACAATTGCTTCTGTATCGTTATTAAAGATTATCCCAATTGTTCCATATACATCAACATGGAATACCGGATTATAGTTTGGATTTTTACGATATTTTATGACACGATCAGACAACCATTTGATATAATCTAGCAAGATTTCTCCATTTAGTCCTAATTTTTCTTTAATGTTGTTAATCAATGCATGTGGCATTGCGTCTACTTCTTTTAGAATCATCTTATCAACATTTGAATAACGATTATCTCCTGATTGTGCAAAAATAGGAACTCGCTTTAACACGCGGTTATTTGGATTATACTCATTACGGATAACTTCTGCAAGGCTTAACTTATTCTTAATTGCAACTGCATGTAGTAATGCTTGTGTAATTCCATAACGAATCGCTGTATGCATAGGTCTACCTTCCACAAGCATATGATCATACTTATTTGCTAGTTCTTTAAATGTTGTTATTTCTTCTTTTAAAAGTTGAGGCTTTAAATATGTTTCGATGAAAGGTATATAGTCATCTGCTAAAAACAGAGGATCTCTCCCACCCGCACCAGAGTATTGTACTGCTGCACAATCACCATATGCAACAAAACCATTATCCAATACTAGTTGAATCGAGATTGCCTCACCTGGAACTCTAATTTGTGAAAAGCCAGGGGTTGCTGGTTCTCCCACATACATAAACCCATCGCTGTCAGCTCCAATTTTTATTGCTTTTTGATCATCGAAAAAGAATCCTGTGTATGATTTGGTTAATATTACGTCAATAATCTTCATTTTTAAAAATACCTATCGTTTCGGTCTTCCAATCAATTCTCCAGTACTAACAGCATAAATATCGTCTACTGTCATTTGGAACCCAATCGGTCTTCCTTCTGCTTCTGCCCTTTCTTCTAACTTCATTCTATGGAATTGTTTTATTTCATCATTCATTGCTACATTACCAAATTCTAATATGCGAACGCAACCCTCATTGTCTCTTGCAGGTAATATTTTCCTTGCATTTTGAACACTTGGAGCAAATGGAACATCAATAACACCAAGTTCAAATGCTTTGATAACCCCAACTGCTATGTCTCCATTTCCTAATTCTAACGTTTTATCTATTAAACAAGTAACTTCTTTACGTATCAATTGTTCTTCTTGTCTTAATTTCTCTGAATCAGCAAATTTTTGGTCCTTTAATAATGTAACAACAAGTTTTGATGCTCTTAAACCTACACCATTGATCTCTTTGGTTGGAACACCAATTGATTCGTATGGCGTCTTAGTAATCATCTTCGTAGCTCCAGCAACTGCTGCAACTGTCGACGCTAATGAGATTAAGCCTGTTGCTGCTGATTCATCACGAGGAAATCCACCCATCCACTGATGAAATACAGTAGTAACAAACATGTTTTTATACCCAAAATGGTCTAAATACTCTTCGGTAAGTGCTTGTAACATATGAATTGCAGCGACATCTTGAACAATATTTCCACATTGTCCATAACCTACTGTAATATTTTTTACACCTTGCTCTGCTGCTAATAAAGCTTCAATGATACCAATGGTAATTGCTATTGATGGCGGAACCAATGTCCCAGTTAATGGACCAAATGGTTCACGATTGATTGATATCCCGTGTTCTTCGTAATATCCAACCAATCTATCGCAATATTGCCAATAATAAATCGAGTCTGCTAATGATATGTTTTTTGCATAAGGGATATTATAAGAGATCCCCCCACCTTCATTTGAAGTCCATCCAGCAGCATGAATAATTTCTGCTAACAATCTTGCATCTGGAGTTCCATGTCTTGCTTGAAGCGGAATGGATACTGCATCTAACACTCGTTTACATTCTGTTACTCCATGATTCACGGCTGGAAATCCATTTAGGAGCGATCTTCCTGCCTTTTTACTTTCATTGATACCTTCTTGAGCTTCCTGATATCTATTTTGTCTGGTGTAAGAATCAATTGTAGATGGTAAAAAGTCAGCACCAGATGCTTGTAAGTGTTGTAATAATTCAATATGTTCATCCACCAAGGCAACACCCGCTCTTGGTTGAATCAATGTTCTTCCTTGCTTTTTGGCCTCAATCAATTTCAAAGCAAAGTTTTTGTGTGCAGGGACTTGTTTTAGGTTGTTTACCGCTGTCTCCAAATCGAGTAGTGGGTCATTACCTGTTGTCCATGTTTTTAGCACTTCTTTTCTTACTTCAAGAAATTTCTCTAATGGCCATTTCTTATTGACTACTTGCATTTCAATCGTTCTCCCTAATTTCTACAATTCGTCTTTTCATTATTCGCAATGCAATCTCAGGTTGTTCTAAACTTAACAACCCCATTGCAGATAAAATATAATCTTTGTCTAACAAATATTGTGGTGCCTTTGGTCTTAATTCCATCGTTTTCGATGGGTTTTGAATTGCATTTTTTAACATCTTAACCGGATTATCACTACTGATTACAACACCACCAGTTCCAATGATGTAGTTTGATGTTGTTAAATCTTTCCCTAATTGATAATACATCATACCTAAAGGCGTATATACGCCTTCTAAGATGCCTACATGTCTTGAGGTTGCAGTATCGATACATTTTGATGCTAAAATATCTTCTACTTTATAATCATGTTCGGTTTTGGGTATAAATTCGATATGTTTTCTTCTGTTAACTGCTTCAGTTACTATGTCTATTCCTTGTTTATTCCAGTGTGTCACTTCACCATGTGACATAGAATCAACAATTCCAATCGCTGAATATCTCATTCCTAAATCGCCTTCTACGGTTCGCTTTGCGAATGGTTCATCTAATCCGCGCAAAACCACATTAGATTGTTTAGGATAACCATATCCCATTGAATACATGTCTGTAGTAGCACCACCAACATCTGTTATCATCAAATCTCCTAAACCAATCTCGTCATCATAACCTTTTGATAATAACTCAGCAGCTAACAAAACAGCATTTGGTGTAGGCAATATTACTTGATCAATTTCTTGTTCAATCTTTTTTATGCCTTTTGCTTCTATTATATTTTTTACAAAAATTTCCTTAATTTGGTTTTTAGCACTATCAATGTTTAATACATTTAAACGTGGCATAACGTTCTCGCAAATGTAAAAATCCTTTTTCCCAGTTGAAAGTATTTCTTCTATCGTATCAGCAGCATCTTTATTACCAGCAAATACTATTGGAGCTTTTACATTAGACTTTGCTAATTGTGTGGCATTGTGAATCACACATTCACTATTTCCACCATTTGTTCCACCAGCAAGCAAAATGATATCAATGTTTTTATCAATGATACTTTGTACTTCTGATTTGTTTATATTATGTGATAGCACCAGTTCAACTTTCGCACCAGCTCCTAAACATACACGCTTGGCTGCTTCTACTGTCAGTTCTTCCACTAGTCCAATCGCAGCCATTTTTAAACCGCCTGCTGCAGATGAACATGCAATTACCTTATCAAACTTGATGTCATATCCGAGGTTCTCACGCAAAAGACCCAAGGCCTTTTCATATCCTTCGGTAATATCAGTATCAACCGTTGTAATTGCTTTAGAAGTAGAAATGATATCTTCCTTTTCTAAATCAACAGCTGTTAATTTGGTAAACGTTGAACCGAAATCTACCAAAAGGTAATATTTCATGACTATTCTCCCAAATCAGCTTTGATTTGATCTAACACATCATCGATGGTTGTTCCTGGTGGATACACTCGATCAAATCCCATATCTTTAAATCGTTTTTCTACTTCGGTAAAGTCTTGTTTTCCTACTACTATATTTCCACCAACGTATAACAATACATTGTCTAACCCTGCTTCATTGCATTTTTCTCTCATGCCACGGCAATCTAACTCACCATGACCATATAAAGAAGATACTAAAATTAAACGAGCCGATGTTTCAATCGCTGCGTTAATAAAATCTTCTTGTGACGATAACACTCCGACATTGACCACATTGTAGCCTGCTTTGGTTAACGTATACTCGATAATTTGATTTCCAACAGCATGAACATCAGCTCCAATTACGCCAATAACAATTGATTTCATTTTAATCCTCCAGTAATGTTATAGAAGCATAATCTGTTGATTTAGAAAAATTAAAACGCTTCCACTCCTATATATTGTATTATAAATGCCCCTAAAAATCAACTAATATTTACCTTTTCTATGGATTTGTGATATAATAATAACGGGTGAAAAATATGAGAAATATTGATACAGCAATTATTACAAGCAAGGTAAAGGAATTAGCACTTGATGCTAACTTTCATATAGATAAGTCATTTCTTAAAAAACTAAAAGAGGCGGCAGAAACAGAACAATCACCAATTGGGAAAAATGTTTTAGAACAAATCATCGAAAATGATGAGATTGCTTCAAAATCCAATGATCCTATGTGTCAAGACACCGGTATGGTTGTAGTGTTTGTTGAACTTGGATATGATGTTCATTTAAGTGGAGATTTGTATGATGCGATTAATGAAGGTGTTCGACAGGCCTATACAGAAGGATATCTGAGAAAATCGGTTACAAAACACCCCATTACTAGAGGTAATTCCAATGACAATACCCCAGCGGTCATTCATGTTACCCTAGTACCAGGGAATCAAATTAAGATTACACTTGCACCAAAAGGTGGCGGAAGTGAAAATATGAGTTTGGTTAAAATGCTTGTACCATCAGATGGCGTACCTGGCATAAAAAAACTTGTGTTAGATTCGATATTTCATGCTGGTGGAAAACCATGTCCTCCACTAGTCGTAGGTATTGGTATAGGTGGTAACTTAGAAAAAAGTGCATTAATTGCCAAAGAGGCAATCATGCGGGATATCAATGATGTAAACCCTGATCCTATTTTAGCTATACTGGAAAGAGAATTATTGGATGAAATCAATCAACTTGGTGTTGGTCCAATGGGCTTTGGCGGGACAACAACAGCTTTGGCTGTTAAGATTGCAGCTTTTCCATGCCATATTGCATCATTGCCAGTAGCAATCAACATACAGTGCCATGCCTCACGACATAAAGAAACAATAATTTAGGTGATTGACGATGAAAAAAATAACTACTCCTGTTACACAAGAAATAATCGAAACATTACGAGCTGGAGATATTGTTTACTTCAGTGGAATTATATATACTGGTCGTGATGCTGCTCACAAGAAAATGGTAGAATCGATTTCTAAACAAGAACCTCTTCCATTTGATTTGAACAATCAAGTTATCTATTACGTTGGGCCAACACCATCCAAACCAGATAGACCAATTGGATCGTGTGGACCTACATCAAGTTACCGTATGGATGCATATTCAAGTATCCTAATGAAACATGGATTAAAGACAATGATCGGTAAGGGAGACAGAAGCAGCGAGTTTATTCACTCCATGATAAAGGAAAAAGGGGTCTATTTACAAGCAGTCGGCGGAGCCGGTGCCCTATTATCCCGTAGAGTACTCTCCTCAGAACTAGTAGCTTATCCTGAACTTGGTCCGGAAGCTATCTATAAACTCAATGTTGTTGATTTTCCTGCAATTGTTACTTATGACATCTATGGTGGCAATCTAATAGAAGACGAAGTTAAAAAATACAAAACAATTGAATTATAAAAAAAGTATGCTTATCAACAATATCGATAAGCATACTTTTTTTAATCAATGAATCTCCATAAATACAATGAAGCAATGGTTCTGTGAGGGGTCCATTGTTGACTAATGACTTCAATCTCATCCTTCGTGAGATTCTCATTACGATATAGCTTCTTAACCCCATTGCGTAACCCCAAATCCAAACTTGAGAACACATCCATTTTACCCATCGCAAAAATCAGAAACATTTGAGCAGTCCAAACTCCGATGCCCTTTACCTGAACTAACATATCAATGATTTCTTGATCACTTTTTTCATCTATGCGTTCAAAAGTAACTAGTCTACTATCAATACATAGTGCCAGTGATTTTAAATATTTTATTTTAGGAAATGATAACCCAAGATTTCTTAAATTTTGTTCGTCCTCATCAAGAATTTTTTTTGTAGTGATATCTTGTTCAAAAAAATCATATACACGTCGCTCAATCACTTGAGCAACTTTACCTGATAATTGTTGCGCAATGATTGCTGAGATGAGGGCGTGAACATAGTTTTTATCAAGATGAAGCGTGATTGGCCCAACATTTTGGACGATTTGTTCAAATCGACTATCTTTCTCTATTAATTGTTTGACCTCAATTGAATTTGGTAATATTTCTAACCTCATAATATCTACCTACACATATATCATTTTCTTAGTCATGCCGCCGTCAATAATTATATTTTGACCTGTAATGAAGTTGTTATCTTCATCTGTTAAATATAGGCAGGCCTTTACAATATCGTTTGAATTTCCAACCCGTTTTGAAAAATGTTGATTATGGTCTTCTTGTGAGAGTTCTTCTTTGCTTCCAGTATGAATCCATCCAGGGCTGATTGCATTTACCGTTAAATTACGATTTGAAAGAGTCGCTGCTAATGCATGAGTAAGGGAGATAATCCCACCTTTTGATGCTGCATATGCTTCAGAATTTGCTTCTGACATTAAGTACCTTGTCGATGATATGTTTATGATTCGGCCGTACTCATCTCCTCTATTGTACTTTGCAAACTCTCTTGACGTAATAAAACAAGATCTAAGATTGGTTTGGTACACTTCATCAAATTCATTTACTGTTAACTGAATGAGTGGTTTAAACGTTCCAACTCCAGCATTATTTATTAGTATATCTATTTTTCCATATTGTTTATGAATGGTTTCAAACAAAGCAATAATTTTGTCTTCTAAGCGAACATCGACATGTTCAAGTATGATTTGAAGGTTTTCACCAATCCACAACTGCTCAAGCTTTCTTATTTCTTCTTGATCCTTATCAACTATTATTACAATACAGCCAAGTTTCGCATATGCATATGCAATATCTTTCCCTATTCCCTTAGCTGCGCCTGTTATAAGAACTATTTTATTTTTATAATTCACATATCTCACCAACCAATCCTACTATCATTTTATCACTATAGAATGGGTAATTACAATGTATTTGTCAGTATAATCAATAGTTCTAATCATTTGACAATATTATCATAATGCATTATGATAATATCTTGTAACATAGGAGGTCTTTATGAACAAAAAAGTAATCATCATTGGTGGAGTTGCAGGCGGGGCCACTGCAGCTGCACGACTAAGAAGAATGGATGAATTTGCGGAAATTATCATGTTCGAACGTGGTGAATATATTTCCTTTGCTAACTGTGGTTTACCTTACTACATTGGTGGAATCATTGAAAATAGAAATTCACTAATCGTACAATCCGCAGAGGAGTTATCCATAAAATTTAATCTAGATATTCGAATCAAAAGCGAAGTTACTTCGATTGATTCTACAAATAAAATCATTACTGTATATAACCTCGATTCAAAGGAAACTTATACAGAATCATATGATTATATCATTATTTCAACGGGATCTACCCCAATTACCCCACCCATTCCTGGAATTCATGAAACGACTAATTTGTTCACTTTGCGAACAATTCCCGATACCGATGCTATCAAATCTTATCTAGATAGCAAAACTCCAAACCATGTCACTGTTGTTGGTGGAGGTTTCATTGGCATTGAAATGGCAGAAAACATGAAACATTTAGGAGTTAATGTGACTATGGTAGAAATGGCCGATCAAGTAATGACACCACTTGATTTTGAAATGGCGGCTATTGTTCATTCGCATATAATTGATAGTGGTGTAGAACTACTGTTAAAAGACGGTGTTGCTTCTATTGAAGAACACGGAAGAAAATTGGTACTAAACAGCGGTAAAACAATTAATACCGATATGATTATATTAGCGATCGGTGTTAGACCCGAAAACCAGCTAGCAAAGTCGGCAAATCTTGACTTAGGTACAAGAGGTGGAATTCATGTTAATTGCTCAATGCAAACATCTAACCCGTTTATATACGCAATTGGAGATGCGATTGAAGTAACCGATTTTGTGAACAAAAAACAGACTATGATTCCTCTTGCAGGACCAGCTAACAAACAAGCACGTATTGCTGCTGATAACATAGCAGGTAAAACAGTAAGTTACGTTGGTACAATGGGTACAGCTGTTGTTAAAGTGTTTGATTTAACAGTTGGTTCAACCGGTAATAATGAAAAATATCTTATCGCAAATAAACTGAACTATAAAGCAATTCACATCCATCCAAACTCTCACGCTAGTTACTACCCTGGTGCATCATCTATCGCTATGAAGGTGTTGTTTGATCCTAACACTGAGAAAATATATGGTGCACAAGCTATAGGATTGGAAGGTGTTGACAAACGTATTGACGTTTTAGCAACTGCCATCGCTGGAAATCTCAAGATAACTGATTTACAAAACCTTGAGTTATCCTATGCTCCACCTTTTTCATCTGCAAAAGATCCTGTAAATATGTTAGGATTTGCTGCGGAAAACATAATCAATGGACTAGTAGAAACGATTCAATGGAATGAAATCGACCAAATCTCCAAAGAAGGTGGATATATAGTTGACGTTAGAGATAAAGAAGAGTTTGAAATTAACCATATCGCAAATGCTATTAACATTCCTCTTACCGAAGTACGAAATCGAATGAGTGAATTACCAAAAGATAAGACGATTCATCTTTATTGTCAAGCAGGTATAAGAGGATATGTAACATCACGTATCTTAACTCAACATGGATTCCACGTAAAAAATTTAGATGGTGGGTTCAAAACTTATCAATGTGTATATGAACCAAATAAAACGGCTGGATGCATTACTGAAATGAGTGAATCAGGCAAACAAATATCAAGTTCTATTCGAAAGGATATATCAAATATGAAGATCAATTTAACAGTGGATGCATGCGGATTACAATGCCCAGGACCACTTGTACAAGTATATAAATCACTTCAATCCATGAATGATGGTGATGTGTTAGAAATTACAGCAACAGATCCAGGGTTCATGAAGGATGTTAAAAAGTGGTGTGAGACAACGAATAATACATTACTAGGTTTATCCAAGGAAGATAAAATTGTAAAAGCAACGATTCAAAAGGGAAATCAAAACAGTATAACTTCCAAAGATTTTACCGTAAAAGAAACCAAAGACTCTGCAACTATTGTTGTATTTAGTCAAGACCTAGACAAAGCAATAGCCGCCTTTATTATTGCTACCGGAGCAGCAACAATGGGTAAAAAAGTTACACTATTCTTCACATTCTGGGGTTTAAATATCTTAAGAAAGTCTAAAAAAACAAGAGTTAAAAAGTCCTTTATTGAAAAAATGTTTGGCTTTATGATGCCAAGGGGAGTTAATAAACTACCCATTTCAAACATGAATATGGCAGGGGCGGGACCAGCTATGATCAAGTACATCATGAAGAAGAAAAATGTTGAAACATTACAGTCATTCATGATGAATGCAACATCAATGGGAGTAACTATAGTTGCATGTGCTATGTCAATGGATATTATGGGAATTAAAAAAGAGGAATTAATCGATCAAATCGAAATAGCTGGTGTAGGTACCTATTTAGGTGAAACTGCATCTTCTAATCTAAATTTATTCATTTAAACTTTTAAAGTAATTTGTGAAAGCAAATTACTTTTTTATTTCTGCTACACTTTATGATATAATGATTGTATCTGGAGGAATACCTATGAAACCATTTCTAAAAAAATCTTTAACAATACTAATCATCCTTATTTTAATACCGATTACGTTGGGTATTGCATTTATAACCACACTTGCAGTCACAGAATACCGACCAGATGAAGTAGAGAACATTCAAATCCATACAAACCAGTCAACTAAAATTAATTTGAGTACACCCATTAAAATAATGACATTTAACATTGGTTATGCTTCGTTGAGTAAAACAGAAGATTTTGTTATGGATGGTGGTCAAAAATCGCGTCCAGATTCAAAATCACTTGTTGTTAGCAACCTTGATGGAATCCTGTCGATTGTCGCTGCATATGGAGCTGATATTCATATGTTTCAAGAAATAGACATTGCATCTGATCGATCGTTCCAAATCAACCAGTTATCTATCATTCAACAACAACTACCAAATCAAAGCACTAGTTATGCTCCGAATTTTAGAGTCTTATTTGTACCGTTTCCGTTTTCAATTGGAAATATGATTGGTAAGGTAGAGTCTGGGATTGTAACAACATCTTCATTTGATGTTGCAGAATCCTCTCGCATTCAATTACCTGGTGAGTTTGCTTGGCCAGTTCGATTAGCTAATCTAAAGCGCTCTTTGATTGTAAGTAGACTTCCAATACAAGGGACTACCAGAGAGTTAGTACTAATCAACGGACATTTGTCAGCCTATGATGATGGTTCAATGCGTGAACAAGAAATGTCCAAACTAAAAGAAATCATGACCACAGAACAACAACTTGGCAATTATGTCATCGTTGGTGGAGATTTCAATCAAACATTCCCTAATGCTGAAGGTATTTTTCCAATTACAGACACATCAAATTATGTAGCACCTGTGATTCCGGCCACGTTTTTACCACTAGGTTTCACATATGCCATAGATTTAACAATGCCAACCTGTCGTCTATTAAACCAACCATATAATCCACTTGATCCTAGCACACAATATTATCTAATTGATGGTTTTATAGTCTCAAATAATGTAGAGATCATTGAAGTGTCAACAGTTAATCACCAATTTGAGTTTAGTGATCATAATCCTGTAACAATGTCATTTCGATTATTACCTTAACATATAAAAAGTCTTCATCACATTTTGTTGTAATGAAGACTTTTTCATTTCAGAACTATTTATATTGTTATCTTGCTATTCAAATATACGATAGTTTGAGTGCGTGATGTAAGTTTATAATTTTCTTTTTGAAAGGGCTTCATAAAGTAGGATTGAGGTTGCAACTCCCACATTAAGTGAAGTCATTTCTCCATACATCGGAATAAACGTCTTTTCGTGAGGATACTCATACCATTTTTGGTTAATCCCAAAGCGTTCATTACCAACCACAATCGCAATACTTCCACGAAACACACTTTCTCGATAATTTAAACCTTCCACAGGTTCTCCTAAATATCTTGTAACTTGATGTTTATCCAAAAACTCATTCGCTTCTTCAAATGAAGTCTCCCAAATCGGTACAATCAAGTTCATTCCTCGGCTGCTTGCTGTAGTTTTTACTGAATTAGAATGAGTAATCCCATCCACAAGGATGAACAAATCTACATCAACAGCATCTGCCGTCCTTATGATTGTCCCTAAGTTTCCAGGATTTTCGATTCGATCAACCACAAGTACAAAGGCGTTTTCAGGTAATGTTACTGGTTTTTGTCCATATTCCTTACGTACTATAATAAATAGTCCAGCAGAATTTTCCTTATCCACAATGCTTTCATACGTCTTTGCTGATATTTCATAACTTTCTTTCGCAACATTTGCTAAGTGATGAACTAACTCATCGTGTTCTGCTTTGTAACAAACTTCAGGACAATACAAAAACAACTCAATCTCAAACTCATACTTTCTTGCCAGTGATATAATAAACAAATCTTCAACTAAAACGATGTTGCGATTGGTTTGTTGTCTTTTTTGACTACGAATGTGTTTGATAATTGGATCTGAAATCCCGATTTGTTTCATAACGGACCCCCTAACTAGACGATTGAAGTCTATTTTTTAATGCTTCTAGTTCATCCCAAAGTTTTTTTGGAATACGATTTCCTAATCCTTTGTAATAGGTTTCAACTGAATTTACTTCATTTAACCATTCATTTTTATCTATATTAAATAACTCATTCATTGCTTGATTCGAAATTGTTAAATTGTTAACATCAAGTGCATTCTTTGATGGTACTTTTCCAATGGCAGTAATATCAAAGTTGGTAGCATTGTCTGTTTGTTCAAAAATCCATTTTAACACTCTGCTATTGTCACCAAATCCTGGCCACAGCCATCTTCCATCTTTATCTTTACGGAACCAATTCACATAAAATATTTTTGGTAATTTACTTTCATCCGTTTGATGTTTCATATTTAACCAATGATTTAAATAGTCCCCCACATGGTATCCCATAAAAGGTAGCATCGCAAAAGGGTCACGTCTTACTTGACCGATTTGATCTGATATGGTGGCGGCTGTTATTTCACTACCCATAATGGATCCCATAAATACACCGTGTTGCCAACTCAAACTTTCATGAACTAGTGGAATAGTGGTTGGTCTTCTTCCTCCGATTAAGATTGCAGAAATAGGTACACCAGCTTCAGATTCCCACTCATCAGATATGACTGGACATTGACTTGCCGGGGCAGTAAAGCGAGCATTTGGATGTGCTGCTGGTTCAGTTGATCCTTTGTACCAGTCTCTTCCTTTCCAGTCAATTAAATGATCTGGCGCTGGTGTTCCGATACCTTCCCACCAAACATCTCCATCATCGGTTAATGCTACATTAGTAAAGATTGTATTGGTTTCAATACTTTTCATCGCACTAGGGTTAGAGTGATAGGATGTTCCAGGCGCTACACCAAAAAATCCAGCTTCTGGATTGATTGCATACAAACGACCATCTTTCCCTATTTTCATCCAAGCAATATCATCTCCGATGGTTTCAACTTTCCATCCTGGCAAGGTTGGAACTAACATTGCTAAATTGGTTTTTCCACAAGCACTTGGGAAAGCACCTGTCATATATTTAACTTTTCCTTCTGGATTCGTTATCTTCAAAATGAGCATATGCTCAGCCATCCAGCCTTCGTCTCTTGCGATAACTGATGCAATTCGTAAAGCAAAACATTTTTTTCCTAATAATGCATTTCCACCATATCCAGACCCGTATGACCAAATCATGCGTTCCTCTGGAAAATGACTAATATATTTTTGATCTAGGGGGGCACAAGGCCAAGCAACATCTACTTGATTGTTTGCAAGTGGGTACCCAACAGAATGTAAACATGGCACAAACTCACCATCATCACCTAATTTTTCTAAAACCTTGTTTCCAATACGTGTCATGATTCGCATATTCACAACAACATATGGGCTATCTGTGATTTCAATCCCAATCTTTGCGATTGGAGAATCAATTGGTCCCATGGAAAATGGGATAATGTACATAGTTCTTCCTACCATAGACCCATCATAAAGTGATTTCATAGTTGTTTTTAACTCGATTGGATCAATCCAATTGTTCGTAGGTCCTGCATCCTCTTTTGTTTTTGAAGCAATAAATGTGCGGTTTTCTACTCGAGCAACATCCGAAGGGTGGCTACGGAATAAATAGCAACCTGGTCTTTTTTCTTGGTTTAATTTGATTGCTGACCCGTCTTGAACCATCCGGTCTAATAGTTTTTGATTTTCTTCGATAGAACCATCACACCAAACAACATTGTTTGGTTTACAAAGTTCAATCATCTCATTGATCCAGGCGATCAGTTTTTGATTTTGAATCATTTTGGATACTCCCTTCAATCCTTTTTACGATGCTTTTATTATATCATACATAAACCAAATATTGTAGTTTAATTTGACCGACAGAAAGAAAAAAGACCGCATGGCGGTCTACTTTTCTTCTATTAAAACTGCTCTTACAGGAAGAGCTTCTACATTTATGATGTTAATTGGTAAACATATCAACTGGTATGTTCCTTCTAAAACGTTCTTCAAACGCAATCCCTCAAGTATGACTATATTTTTAGAGAGTAGTGCAGTATGCGTTTCGTGATTTGGTTGGCTACGTTCGATTCCGAGTGCATCAATACCAACTCCTCGAACTTGCTTACTCACTAAAAAGTTAGCTCCTGATTCACTTAAATATACAAACTCATAATCAAACCCTTCAACATTGCTATTTCGAGTCTTAAATAGAACAAAATCATTTTCATTGATTTCCAAACTCTCAATATCTTCTTTTGTTATCGAGTTCTTCAAATTTGACAAATCAAACACTTTACAAGGGCCAATATACTGTTTCAAATCATGATTGGTTGAATTTTGACCACCTTGAATTCCGTGCAACGGAAAATCCACATGAGTTCCTGTATGAAGGTTCATCCATATGCTAGATTCATACATTGATGAATTATTATAGTTTCTTAAATTTTCAATTTTGGGTCTGTTTTCTACTTTGTCTTTATAAACTGTCATATTATGAGTAATCGGCATGCTGATATCTATAATTCTCATTCAAATTTCACCCCATATTCTTTTTCGATGATATTGGCTAATTCTTGGTATGTTTCGTATAGAATGAGTGATTTTTGTTCTAGATTTGATTTTGTTTTAATATCATCAATAAACTTCCACGATGTTTCAATTTCATCCCATCTCGTAAACTGTATTGTGTTTCCTTCAATCATATCTAGTATCAATCTTTCATAAGCTTCTGGTAAATTGCCAATTGCTTGACAACTATGGCAATAATCCATCACAGTTGGTGCTACGTCCATCTGTAATCCTGGTAGTTTCGTGTTAATTTGAAACGATATCCCATCATTTGGCGCAACACGGATAATTAACTGATTTTTCATAATACTTCCAGGTTTCCATTTTTTGTAAGCACTTGAATTATCCTTAAAGGTGATTACGATCTCAGATTTTTTCTCATCAAGTTTTTTTCCAGTTATTAAATAAAAAGGTACTCCACTCCATCGTTCGTTATCAATTTTTGCTTTTATAAATACAAATGTCTCTGTACTAGAGTTTTGTTTTACATTTTTTTCTTGTAAATAACCTTTGTACTGACCAATAATAATATTGTTTAAATCCATTGGACAACAAGATAATTTGTCGATTACTTTTACTTTTTCATCTCGTAATTCATCTGTGTCAAAATTCATAGGTGGTTCCATTGCTATTAGACTAATCATTTGCATCATATGACTTTGGACCATATCACGCAACGCCCCAGCAGCATCATAGTATTCACCTCTTGATAAAATTCCTTCAGTCTCTTTTACAACGATTTTAACAGATTCAATTCCTTTGTTACTCCAAATATCTTCAAATACTCGGTTCGCAAATCGAACAACCAATATATTTCGAATCATTTCTTTACCTAAATAGTGATCAATTCGATATATCTGTGACTCGTCAAAATATTGGTTCATCAATTCATTGTACATTTTCGCTGAAGAAAGATCTTCTCCAAATGGTTTTTCAAATATTACTCGACTTATTCCATCATTCCTTGATACCAGTCCAGCATCACTAATCCCTTTAGCAATGATTGGGAAAAAATTAGGAGCTGTAGAGAGGTAAAATATTTTTGCATCTAATTTTGGTGCGCAATTTTGCTTGATATATTCATTCAAAATTGTATAATCATTGGAATTTGTGATTTCCATCTTATAGTACAGCAGTATATCACCCAACACATCCCAATTGACACTCCCGTTTACTCTTGATCTGGCATCTTCAATGTAGGATTCTGTTGTAAAATCCTTTCGCCCAATGCAAATAATCTTAGTGTCCTCAGGTAAACGATTTTGAATTTTCAAATGATAAAGCGCTGGTAGTAATTTTTTATACATCAAATTACCTGTTGCACCAAATATTGTAAATAATACGTGTTTCATAACAGCCTACTTTTTATATACTGCGTGTCCGCCAAATTCATTGCGCATAGCAGCCACTACTTTTTCTGAAAACTTGAGTTGATCTTTTGACTTATATCTTGCAAATAGTGCACTCGTGATGACAGGAATAGAAACTTTCAAACGAAATGCTTCTTCAATGGTCCATTGACCTTCCCCTGAATCATCAACCATACCTTGAATTGCATTTAAATTGGAGTCTTTAGAGAATGCATTTTGCACATCATTCATCAATGAACTTTCGATAATAGATCCATGATTCCATACTTTTGCTACTTGGGCGTAGTCAATATCAAATTGACTCGCGCGAAGTACATCAAATCCTTCACCAATTGCTTGCATCATTCCATATTCAATACCATTATGAACCATTTTTACAAAGTGCCCAGCACCAGGTGCACCAAAATATCCAAAACCATCTTCCACTGAAATAGCTTTGAATAATGGAGAAAGTTCATCTACAATTGCTTTTTCTCCTCCAACCATCGTACAGGCTCCATAGCGAGCACCGCTCGTACCACCACTAGTTCCCGCATCTACATAATGAATACCCGCTTGTTTTAATTCTTGAAATCTACGAATGGTATCTTGATAAAACGAATTCCCACCGTCAATGACAATATCATTCTTGTTTAAGTATGGTAATATTTGACCAATCATATCATCCACTGTTTTTCCAGATGGAATCATTAGCCAAACAATTTTTCGATTGTCTAATTTTTCGAACAATTCATCAAGCGAATACGCTCCAGTAACTCCTTCGTTAACAATTCGATCAATTGATTCTTTAGATCTATTGTATGCAACAACAGATACTCCCTTATCTTTCATGTTGAGTGCTAAGTTGAAGCCCATTTTTCCTAATCCTATTAATCCTATTTTCATATACATTCTCCTTTTTGGTTTATTACGAATTATTATAACATAAATTTGTAATTATGTTGGTATGATTTGCCTATTAACAAAATGTAGTCAACAAGCATTATGTTGACTACATGTTGATTATATTGCTTTTTGAATTTTGTTATGAATAGCCTCAGCTGATTTTTTTCCAGCACCCATTGCCAAAATAACGGTTGCCGCTCCAGTTACGGCATCACCTCCAGCATACACATGATCTTTGGTAGTTAGACCATACTCATTTTGTGTTACAATACATCCCCATTTGTCTGTGTTAAGACCTGGAGTTGTCGATGTGATCAGTGGGTTTGGTGTGGTACCTATGGCCATAATTACGGAATCTACTTCAATAACAATATTAGAATTTGGTTGTTCTATCGGTCTTCTTCGACCAGACTCATCTGGTTCACCTAGTACCATTTCGGAACATTCAATTGACTGAACATATCCTCTTTCATTTCCTATGATTTCTTTAGGATTTGTTAAAACTTTAAAAATGATCCCTTCTTCAACTGCGTGTTCAATTTCTTCATGACGAGCAGGCAACTCTTTCATAGAGCGCCGATAAATAATGTATACTTCTTCTGCTCCTAAACGCTTGGCACATCTAGCAGCATCCATTGCTACATTCCCACCACCAACAACTGCTACACGTTTCGCAATTTGAATAGGAGTTGCACTTGACTCATGATATGCTTTCATCAAATTAACACGTGTTAAAAATTCATTTGCTGAGAAGACACCATTTAAAGTTTCCCCAGGAATTCCCATAAACTTTGGAAGTCCTGCACCAGTTCCAACAAAAACAGCTTCAAATCCTTCTTCAAACAACTCATCTATCGTTAACGTTTTTCCAATGATCATATTGGTTTGAATGTTAACACCTAGTTTTTTTAGCGTCAATATTTCTTTACTTACAATGTCTTTTGGCAATCGAAACTCTGGTATTCCATAAACCAACACTCCACCTGCTAAGTGCAGTGCCTCAAAAATAGTTACCTGATATCCCAATTTTGCTAAATCGCCAGCACAAGTAAGTCCAGCTGGACCAGCACCAACGACAGCTACTTTATGACCATTTGATTTTGGAACTTCAACTTCTTCTTTGCCATTTGCAAAATGATAATCTGCTACAAATCGTTCAAGTCTTCCTATACCAACTGGTTCTCCTTTGATTCCTCGCACACACACTTCTTCACATTGCGTCTCTTGAGGACATACTCTACCACAAACAGCTGGTAGCGAACTTGATTGATGTATGATTTGATAGGCTTCTTCCATCTTTCCTTCAGTGACTTTTTTAATGAATCCCGGAATGTCAATCGCAACAGGGCATCCATTGATGCATGGTTTGTGTTTGCATTGAATACATCGGTTGGCTTCATCAATTGCTTGATTGATCTCGTATCCCAGTGCCACTTCATTAAAATTATGACTTCTTAATAAGGCGTCTTGTAATGGCATTGGATTCTTTTTTAAAGACATATTAGGCATTCTCTTTGACTCCTTTTAATAAGTTACAAGTCTCTTCATATTTGTGATGCTCAAATTCTTGATACATTTGATTTCTTCGCATCGCTTCATCAAAATCAACCATATGACCATCAAAATCAGGTCCATCTACACATGCAAATTTTACTTCCTTACCTACAGTAACCCTGCAACCACCACACATACCTGTGCCATCTATCATAATTGGGTTCATACTTACCGTAGTTTTTATATTATACTGCTTAGTAAGTAAACTTACATACTTCATCATAATCAAAGGTCCTATCACGAATATTTCATCGTATCGAATACCTTGATCAAACAATTCTTTTAACTGGTCTGTGACCAAACCCTTTGTCCCATATGACCCATCATCTGTTCGCATAAACATCTCATGACTAACATTACGAAACTCATCCTCTAGAATAACCAGATCTTTGTTTCGAAATCCGATGATAGAGTGAACAATAGTTCCTTGATCAAACAAAGCTTTCGCTGTTGGATATGCAATCGCACATCCTACCCCGCCTCCAACAACAGCAACTTTTTTAAGTCCTTCTATCTCGGATGCTTTTCCAAGTGGTCCAACAAAATCTTGTAGTTTGTCACCAACTTCAAGTTGATTTAACAGTTTTGTTGTTGCTCCTACTACTTGAAAGATGATGGTTATGGTTCCTGTTTGGACATCAGCCTCTGCTATAGTCATTGGAACACGTTCACCTTGTTCATTTACTCGTAAGATTACAAACTGACCTGCTTTTGCTTTTTTTGCTATATATGGTGCTTCAATCTTCATCATGGTAACTGTTGGGTTGAGTATTTTCTTGTATTTAATTGTATACATCAGCAAATGTCCTCTCTAACTTTTCATAAAACTATTATACCACATACCACTTGTCTTCTCAATATTAACTTCAAACTTGACAAACACACAAACTTCAAACTGGAAAATGAAAAAGTAGAGCAATGCTCTACTTCTACTCAAAGAATTCATCATATACTTGCTTTAACAAGGTAGGACGATTGGTCATGATTCCGTCAGCTCCATTTTTAATTAGCATTCTCATAACATCAGGATCATCTATGGTCCAGTAGTGAACAGCAATATTATGTCTATGTGCAGTTCTAATAAAGCCTTTATTCGATAGACTCAAACCATATTGACCAGTTGGAACTTGTAAAACTGTGATTGGATCGTTGTAAAACAAAGATATCCCTAATAATTGTAGTACATAAAATTTAACAACACCCATTGTTTCTGGCGAATATTTTAGATTTGGATGGCTTGTTTGTTGTAATCGAATCATTTCTTCAAACACTTCTTTATGAAAAGAAGCAAGTACAATTCGGTCATAGGTATTGAACTCCTCATTTAATTCATCTAATAACTCTATTACTTTGGTTAGAGCTAATAACCCAATTTCTCCAGTTTGTTTTATTTCAACATTAATTAAATTATTAGGAAATGCCTTAATTAATTCTTCTAAGGTAGTTGATAAAAATTTTGTGGAATGTCTTGGAGTCACTCCTGTCGGATAGCTAACATCTAGTGGAGTAACCGTTTCACCTAAATAGTTTTTATATTGAATGAACTCCCCAGATACATTAAATCCGTTTGAATTGGGGCTTACTTGATTGTGATATGAAAAATCAACTTCATTTTGAATTAAATCTGAGTAATTGATTTCAATCACTGGTGCATATTGTAATGTAGTTTTACGATCTAGGGTCGTATCGTGCGTTAAAATAATAATACCATCTTTTGTAAGACTTACATCTGTTTCCATCATAACATTGGAATCAACGCTATAGGCATGATAGAATGCTTCTAATGTGTTATCCGGAAATTCCAAATTACCTCCACCATGTGCAATTAGAATAGGTCTAGTACCAGACTCTATCATCAATGGATTTGTACCTCTAACGCTTTGTGGTCTAGGAGCAACAAAAAGAATTGACCAAACCAGTGCTATGCTCCCGAAAATGATTAGTAATTTCAGTAATTTTTTATTCATTGACTTTCTCCTTTTTTCTTGATGACTCATAAAGAGTAATAACATCTTGGACTGTTAATTTTTTGGATAATTCTGAGATTAAATCAAATGGTATGTCTGCTTCTTTTTTGAAACGGATGCAACTTTTCCCCATATCAAGGCGTTTGGAAGAAAACTTAGTATACTCCTCTCGAAACCACGCAAGTAATTCTGGTATTGCATAGATACCCATATGATATAGCGATACTGATTGCTTACAATCAGCAATCCCTATGTGAGTGAGCCCTACAGTTGGATTTGCATGGTACCCTTTTGGATAAACGGAATGTGGAACCTCGTACACTATCATACCATATCTCATTAATTCCACAAATCCATCGGGTAATGTTCTTCTTATGGCTTCTAAAATGCGTTCGATGATTATTTTACGTTCTTCCGTTAATTGATTTAGATATTCATTAACAGTTAGTGCTGTACTTCTCATATGCTTACCCCCATTCATAAATTGACCTAATTATACTATATTTTGGTTCTATTTCCAATTGTTTATATAACAAAAAGGATGCGTAGCAGTGCATCCTTCATTTTAAAAGAATAGGGTGATTAATGTTGTTGCTACACCACTTACTACCAGTGCTATCCCTGATATTGCCCCTGCTGTAGCATCAATTTCCAATGCTTTAGCTGTACCTACAGCGTGTGCGGTTGTTCCTAGACCCATTCCAATGATTCTTGGGTCTTTGATTTTCAAAACTTTAATCATCATTGGTATAATCACAGCACCCAATACTGCAGTCAAAACAACCACAGCAACTGTAATTGCTCGTATACCTCCAAGCCTACTTGAAATCTCAACAGCAATCGGAGTTGTTGATGATTTTGGAATCAACGAACTAATTAGTTCTTGATCCAAACCAAACAGTGGTCCTAAGATTAGGATTGAAGTTACCGAAGTTAATGCACCAACAACAGAACCTACTAATATAACCAACCAATTTTTTTTAATTAGATCAATTTGTTTCGCAATTGGAATTGCTAAACTAACAATCAATGGACCTAAAAATACGTTGATTCCACTTAAGTCTGTTAAAAAAGACGACAAATCAATTTTTGCAATTTGAATGTATACAATAAGTAAGATTGTTGCGACCATTAATGGATTAAACAAAGGTAACTTCGTTTTCTTGTACAAATACCCACCTAATAAATAAAATAGCATGGCAAGCATAATCCCAAAAGCTTGAGAAGATAAAATATCATTCATGAGATTCACCTCTGTTTGCCTGTGCTTTGGATTGTAAATGAATTACTAGTTTTACTGAATAAGTTACTGCGAAAAAACTAACAATCAAACTAATGATGCTTATGATGATGATTTTTAAAAATGTAGACTGCAATATACTAAGATATTCCATAACGGAAACCGCAGCCGGTATGAAAAAAAATGCCATATTGTTGGTTAAAAATGTTCCAACTTCCTCAACATCATCTTTTTTAATTCGTTTTGTAATCAAAAAGATGAGAAGTAAAATCATCCCTATAATAGTTCCTGGAATGAACAAATGACGAAAAACTTGTTGAACCAAATATGACAATGCTTCCCCTATCACATAAAATAATAAAATAATAAATATTTGTTTAATGATTTTCATATTATCCCTCTTTACATATTGTATTATAACATAATTACATAATTTTTGTTATTGGATACTCATAAAAGTGTTTTCATTGCTTTACCTAAATTTCCTATTTAGTGTCTCTACAATGACCAAATGAAAAAACAACTCATATTTCTATGAGTTGTTTTGTTGTTTTACAAAAACAGAAACAGTTTCAATATGTGTAGTAAATGGAAACATGTCTACTGGAGTTGTTTCTTTCAGTTCATATCCGCTATCAACTAGAATTCTTGCATCTCTTGCGAAAGTTGCGACATCACAACTGATGTAAACAACCTTTTTAATTCCAAGTTCTACAATCGCATCAAGCAATATTTTATCGCATCCTTTTCGTGGGGGATCTATAAAAATAACATCCACTTGAAGTTGTTCTTTTTTCCACTTAAGTATTTGTTCTTCGCTTTTTCCAACAACAAAGGATATATTTCTTACATTATTTAAGTAAGCATTTTTCCGTGCGTTGGCAATCGCTGATTTTACCATTTCCACTCCATAAACAAATTTTGCTTTTTGACTCGCGATTAATCCGATGGTTCCAATTCCACAATAAGCATCTATCACGACCTCATCTCCTGATAACTCTGCATACTCAATTGCTTTTGTATATAGTTTCTCAGTTTGACTATGATTGACTTGGTAGAACGATTCTGGAGAAATTTCAAATTGTAAGCCACAAAGTTCATCAATTATAATACCATCACCATAGATTGTAATAAATTGTTCACCAAGGATTGTATTTGTATCCTTATTGTTTACATTAATAACAATGGTTCGAATCATCGGATAGCGATGAGTTAATTTGAGAACGATGTCATTTTGTTCTTTGATCTGCTCTTTCGTTAGCACCAATATTACCATATACTCGTTGTATTTTTCGCTATGACGAACTAGCACATGACGAATAATTCCTTTGTTTGTTTCTTCATTATAGCCTAATATTTTATATTCATTACATAAATTTCGTATAAATTTTACAATTTCAGTGGCAGTCTCGGTTTGAATATAACAGGTTTCAAGTGGTTGAATGATATGAGTGCGTTGCTTGTAAAATCCACAAATTACTTTCCCAAAGCCGTTATCACCAAACGGAACAGAGACTTTGTTTCGATATCCCACTCTTTCTTCCATCCCAATGACATTTTTTACCTTAGGTTCTTCGAACTTACCAATGCGTTTTAGTGTCTCTTTTACAAGACTTTTCTTATAAGCAAGTTCACCTTCGTAATTAATGTGCATCATATTACATCCACCACATTGATAATAAACATCGCAAACTGGTTTTACTCGACGTTCGCTAGGTTTTGACATTCGAACGATTGTTCCATACCCATGCTTTTTGTCTGCTTTAATTAAGCGAATAACCGCCTTTTCTCCAACAAGCGCATCAAATACAAACACTGGGTAGTTACCAATTCGGCCAACTCCTAGTCCCTCATGGGTCATAGATGTAAACTCAACATTGTAAAGTTCATTCTTTTTTATGACAATTTCTTCTTCGGGTTTCATATTACTTTTTTCTTCTAATTTCATACTAACCTCTTTTCTTTTGTTTTACTTTTTTTAGTGCTAAACCACCTAAAGCAGTTTCCCTATATTTTTCATTGAGATCTTTTCCAGTTTCGTTGAGTGCATCAATTACGGAATCTAACATCATATAATGTTGACCATCGGTTAGTAATGCATATTCAGCAGAATCAATTGCTCTTCTAGACGACATTGCATTTCGCTCAATACATGGTATTTGAACATAACCCAAAATAGGGTCACATGTCATACCTAAGTGATGTTCTAAACCAATCTCAGCAGCGTATTCTATTTGATGCAAACTTCCACCTTTGATATGAGCAGCCATTGCTGCTGCCATACTACAAGCAGTTCCCACTTCTCCTTGACAACCAACTTCCGCTCCGGAGATTGATGCATTGTGCTTCACTAAGTTACCTATCAACCCACCTACAAGCAACCCTTCTACAAGTTTTGACATAGGTGTTTCATTGATTTTATAAAATTTGTATAACACACTAGGAACAACACCACTTGAGCCACATGTTGGTGCGGTCACTACCGTACCTCCACTGGCATTTTCTTCACTTGTTGCGAGTGCAGCAGCATAAATCAGTGCATTCATGTTATTGGACTCAAGATATTGGTTATAAAATGTTTTTGCGCGGCGTTGGAGGTGAAGGTCCCCTGGTAAATCCGCTTCTTCTTTGAGGCCTTTTTCAATGGTTAAGAACATTTGTTTGATGATTTGTTTTCCAAATTCTATAATATCTTTGCCTTCGCATTCTACGACATATTCATACAGGCTTATATGCTTTTCTTCACAATAATGTAGAATTTCTTCCATCGTTTTATGAGGGTAGGTATTTAAGTCTCCACGTCTTGATTCATTCAGTTCTTTTAAAGAACCTCCTCCAACACTAAAGACCAACCACTCATCTATAAGATCTGATGACTCGTTATATGCAAAAAACTTTAGTCCATTGGTATGATATTGATATGTTTTTTCTGGGAGAAATAACACATTTGTTCGCTCATTTCCTAGTGTTTTTGCAACAATATAATCGGTTAAATGTCCTTTCCCTGTTGAGGCCAAACTTCCATATAACTCCACTTGAAAATGATGCGCATTCGAGTTGCGTTTCAAAAATGTTTCGGCTGCTTTTTTTGGTCCCATAGTGTGTGAGCTTGATGGGCCACTCCCTATCGTATAGAGATTTCTAATTGTGTCCATGTAATATTATTTCCTCAAACTTCTCTTTATATTTATATATCAAACTGTATTGTTTCAAAATGAGGATCTTTAAATGCCTCGTTTTCGCTCATGATTTGAGCTACTCGTGTGGATGCAGCTGCAGCTAATGCTCCAACGATATCATCCATAAATGTATGACATTTTCCAGTATTACTAGATTGTTTTCCATCGCTATTAAGTCTAGCAACAACACCTGGTTTATTGACATCAATATCACCAAAATTTGTTTGACCAATTGCTCCATATAGTCGTGCGATATCTAGACCCAATACTTCATCAATGCCAAACACACCAAGGTCATACTTCAAAATATCTTGAATTGGTCCACGGAACAATCCTTCCTCTGCCATACGATCAATTTCTGCCGCTAGTTGAATATGATGAAAAATATCACGAAAAGTCAGAATTTTTTCAACACTTTCGATGCATAATTTCATTTCAATGTTCTTATTATATCTTGCTTGTTGATTAAAGGCGATTTCTGCAATCTCTTTGATGGTTACTCCTCGTTGTAATAAAACATCACGATTCAAAGCAAACATTTCTTCTCGGTTATAATAAAGTTTTGGTTTCATACTAGATACCTACCTTTTCTATTCTTTTTAATATTTGTTTTCCGTTACCATTTAAAAAATCTTTTACTGACATTCTATTTTTACCTTGAGGTTTGATGGTCAGTATTTCTATTGCTGTTTGATTCCCACATGCAACAATAAAACTTTCTTTAGTAATATCTACAATACTTCCTGCAGTTAAGTTGTGAGTCCTGTTAGAAACCTTAGCTTCATATACTTTTATCACATTACCTTCTATTAAGGTATAAGCGCCAGGGTTAGGATTATAGGCTCTAATGTGGTTTCTAACTTGAATAGCCTCTTCGGAAAAATCAAGTAGCTCTTCTTCCTTGGTCACATTATATGCAAAGGTTGCTTGACTGTGATCCTGTGGAATTGCATAACTTTTGCCTTGATCTAAATCATCTAATACCTTTAACACTAAGCGAGTACCTAATACACTGAGTTTCTCAAACAAGTCACCGCATGTATCACTATCAAGTATAGGGAGTTTGTCCATGGCTAATATATCTCCTGCATCCATCTTTCGTTCCATATAGATGATTGAGACCCCTGTCTCACTACATCCATCTTTGATTGCCTGATGAATGGGAGCTCCACCGCGATATTTTGGTAGGAGTGATGCATGTACGTTAATCGCCTTATACTTATGATGATTAATAAGATCCATATTAACAAATTGTCCATACGCAGCTGTCACAATAATATCAGCATTTAATTTTACAAGTGCTTCATATTCATCTTTTATTCGATTTGGTTGAAATAAAGGAACTTGATGGGTTACCGCCCATTGTTTAACCGGTGATGAAAGTAGTTCTTTTTTTCTTCCAACTGGTTTATCTGGTTGGGTCACAACACCAACAATATCGTGTTTGCTAGCCAGGCCATTTAAAATTGTTACACTGAACTCTGGTGTTCCCATGAACAGTATTCTCATACACATCACTCTTTTCTATGATAATGAAATTGGATATCTCTCAAAATATATTTCGTACTTGCTTGTTTGAAATTCTTGATAAATAATAGAGTAAAGTTGATCAACTGATGCATCAGGATGAAGTTTTATAATCAACTGAACTGCATTAATTTTGTCATTCACTGTTGGACCAAGAATTTGCTTTTCAACTTTTATCGAAGCATATAATGTTTTTTTAATGCTGTTAGCTACTTTAAACGTTTCTTTGTATGGTCCCTTAATGACAACTCTATGCACTTTCGAAAACGGTGGATAAAATCCGTCGTTTCTATATTGATATTCTTTTTCTATGAATTCAAGATGGTTTTTTGTGCAAGCCGAATTTATCACGAAATGATTGCTTTCATATGCTTGAATTAGACACAAACTATTCGTTTTTGATTCGAGTTTTGAAACGGCTTGTGAAATCATTTGGTACGTCAACTCTCGCGATTTGTAATCTGGTAGTGAAAGCATAAAATCAGCAGACAATATTGCGATTAATGATATACTATCATATGTTAATAGTCTGATTAAGACTTCTGTACCAATGATAATGTCCACATCTTGCTCTTCAATTCTCCGTAGCACCTCAATATATGATTGACTAGACTTATTTAAATCACCATCTACTCTCAAGATGGATGCATTTGGATACTGTTCTCTTAGTTTCTCTTCAAGTTGCTCCAATCCATATCCCATTTGTCTGATGTATGTGCTTTGACATTTTGGGCAATGATTTGGATATGCTTCTTTGTACGTACAATATCCGCACTCTAATTGATTATTGTGTTTCGAGTATTTTAAGGATACTTTACATTTTGGACATTTAATAACATGTCCACACATTCTACAAATGACAAACTGTGAATATCCTTTATGATTTAAAATAATAACTGTCTGTTCTTTCTTTACAAGACGATTTGATATTTCTTCTTGTAACGGTGTTGATAACACGCTGCGGTTACCCTCTTTTAATTCCTGTTTCATATCAACAACACTAATCCGAGGTAGCTTTGAGCGAGATGCTTCATATAGTCGATACTCCCCACGAAGTGCTTTTTCGTATCGCTCAATGGATGGAGAAATCGAACTCATAATAAAAGGTATGTTGGATTTTATGGATCGATGCACTAACACATCGAGTAAGTGATATCTTGGTGATTGATCAGAAATATAATTAAGACTTTCTTCACCATCAACAATGATTAGATCAAAAGGTTCAATTGGTAGGAATCCAGCTTTTTTTGTTCCAATTGCAATGTCAATCGTACCATCCACTAGTTGTCGATAAGCATCATAATATTCACCCTTAGAAATAGAACTATCAAACAAACCAATGTTAGCTACAAATCGACTAGAAAACAACATATAATATTGTGTTACCAACAAAAAGTTTGGAACTATAAATAGAACTTTTTTTTGTTGTTGCAGTTGTTTACCGATAATGTCTAAGTATGAAGAAGTAGCTTGTTTATTATTTGAAAAATGACAAAACAATGGTTTGTTTGGCGTTTGATTTAAATAACTCAATAGTTTGTTACTTTCATCTACGATATGTTTTTTCGTATGATACGAGTTGGTTCGTTGATTGCGAAACACTTCTTCTTGGATATGATCAAAATATCCTAAATCTATTAATGACTTAATCATGTAATTCGAACAATCTGCTATTTCACAAAGTTCTTGTACTGTCAAAAATATGTCTTGTTGTAGTAATGCATATAATATATCACGTTTACGAACATTTCTTATCTCGATAAAGTCGGAGTCAAAATATCCTTGCTTGATTCTATATTTATCAATTTTTTTAATTCCACCTTGTGCTTTAGCAACATAAACAATCTCAAGGTGATTTTGATCAAGTGCTTTTTTAATTTTTCGATGCAGTGGAAAAAAGTTGTTATCGTATCGTAATCTCTTTTTCCCACCAAAGGCTATAGCCAGTTCCGCATCCAATGACTCATAGTGATTCACTTGAATAAATTTATCTGTTCTTCCTTTTAAACTATCTGGAATCATTAAGTTTAGACATGAAATCATTAAACTCGTAGTAGTTTTATTAATATGCTTAGCAAGTTCTAATTGTTCTTCTGTAATAATTGGAGAGTAATCGAGTAGATCTGTAATGTCTTTTGATTCACCATCGAAGCATTTATCTTGATAAACTTCTAAAACAAACCCAAAAATCTCTCTAACACCAAATGAGACAATCACTCTTGCTCCTGGTTTTACAAAGTTTTCAAATTGAGATGGGATGCGATATTCAAACTCTGTATCAACATGACTTGATGATACATCAACGACTACTTTTGCATACATAACATCACTCCAAGTATAATAATTATATCATAATTAAAGTTAAATTACAAAATAAGATTAAAAGTAAAAAAGTCAGTAAAACTGACTTTTAAAGTACTTGTATTTTTCCAGCTAGAATTTCTTCTAACGCTTTACCTATGCTTTTTTTACTTCTTGGCTTTTCCAAAGCACAGTCATTTTTTTCATCAATTTCTCTAGCTCGTTTCGCTGCTGCGATGACAAGTTTATATTTTGATGAAGTGATTCCAGAAAATTGATCAATAGAAGGATATCTCATACCTTCATTTTGATTTTCTTCAAACATTATTTTACCCCCATTATTTCTTGATACTTATAGATTGAACGTTCTGTTTTTGCGTGCTCTGCACGAATAATAGCCATAATTCTATCTGCTGCATTATGAACTTCATCATTAATAACTATATAATCATAACGATGTGCTAAGCCTATTTCACGGAGTGCTTTATCCATTCTCTGATGAATTACATCTAGACTGTCTGTGCCACGATGAATTAGTCGATTTTCTAAGTCTTTCATCGAAGGAGGACCAATAAAGATAAATACCGCATCTGGCATTTTTTGTTTTACTTGTAGTGCACCTTGAACTTCAATCTCCAATACAACTTCTTTTCCTTTGTTTAGTTGATCTTCAATTTTATCTAATGGCGTACCATAATAGTGACCAACGAATTCTGCCCACTCTAAAAAACCATTTTCTTTGATTCTATGTTCAAACTCATCCTTTGTAACAAAGAAGTAGTCTTTTCCGTTAACTTCTCCTGGACGAATTGGTCGAGTGGTCATGGACACTGAGTAAACCAGGTCATGACCTGTCATTTCAAATAGTGCTTTTCTTACGGTTCCTTTTCCAACTCCAGAGGGACCGGATATCACGATTAATAAGCCACGCTCATTTAGTTTCATTTCAACACTCCTGCTATTTACTTAATTATACCTTAGCCATAGTGAAAAATCAACTTTTTTTCAGTTTTTATATGCGTTTTCATTTTGGGGATTAAATTACCAAGTTTATAACATGAATTTTCTACTCCTGTAACATTACTTGTGTTATAATACTAATATTGAAGGAGGTGAGATAATGGCATTTGATGGGATCTTTTTACACCATCTTACCAATGAACTTAATCAATCATTATTAGGTGGAAGGGTTAATAAAATCATACAAATATCTGATTTAGAGTTGTTATTTCAAATTCGATCAAAAGGTCAAAACCATCAATTACTGGTTTCTTCATCTCTTGATTCTCCACGCATTCACACTACAAAGGTTCATTATTTACCACTAGAATCCCAAACCAACCTAAGTCAATTAATACGCAAACACATTGAAGGTGGGTATATAACAAAGATTTATCAACACAACAATGATAGAATTATAACCTTTGAATTTAATGTAAGCAATGAAATTGGCGATATCGTTAATCGAAAAATGATTGTTGAGAATATGGGAAGAAATAGCAATATTGTCTTCACAACAAATGACTATGTGATTATTGATTCCATTCGGCGCTTACCACCAAGTTTTGAAGGATTGAGGACAATCTTACCTAAAGCTATCTATGAATATCCTACTGCAAACAAAACTATTAATCCATTTTTGCTACAAACAGATGATGCTGATTTATCAAACATTCAAGGAGCTTCTATTTTATTTTTGAATGAAGTTAAAGATAATGGCTCATTAACATCGGTCATTCATCGTTCGGTTTATCCGAACATTATCAAGACCGAACAAAAGAATTATTTTTACTGCATTCGTTTAGAGCATATTCAGGGAAATGCCACTTCTTTCCCAACACTATCAGAATTGCTTGATCAAGTATATGAAGTAAACAGATCTGAAAATCGACTTTCACAACAACACAAGAATATTGATAGGCTTGTATCTAGTGAGTTACAAAAAAATCAATACAAACTTGAAAAATTAAAGTCAGAATTAGAACAAGCATATATAACGTTGTCTTTACAAAAGAATGGTGAGTTGTTGGCTGCTAATTTGTATAAAGTAAAAGTTGGCGATAATTATGTCGAAGTAGAAGATTATTATGAAAATCAACACATCATTAAGATTGACTTAAATCCAAACAAAACACCAAGTGAGAATCTTTCATCCATTTTCACCAAAGTTAAAAAAGCTAAAAACGCAATTATTCAGATTGAGAAACAAATCGAAAATACGATCGAAGAAATTAGATATCTAGAAGAGTTGCTGTTTCAAATCTCATCTGCAACTTCAAAAGATATAGATGAAATACACGAGGAACTGGTTGTAAATAGGTATGTTAAAAAAGGAAAACCTATAAAACCTAAAAAATCGATACCTAAATTCGAAACCTTTATTGATACATATGGTATTGCCTATCTTGTAGGAAAAAATAACCTTCAGAATGAATATATCACACATAAACTTGCAGCAAAAAATAATTACTTCTTTCACGTTAAGGGTTCTCCTGGATCACATGTTATTGCTCGTATCGAAACGCAACCTACAGAATCTATTATTAGAAACGCAGCAAATCTTGCAGCATTGTATTCACCTTTAAAGCAATCAAGTAGTGTTCCGGTTGACTATACTTTAGTTAAGAATATTAAAAAAGTTTCAGGCAAAAAAGGAAGTTTTGTCCTACTGTATCATCAAAAAACAATTTATATCGATCCAGACATTTCACTACTGCAACAATTAACAAAAAAATAGGAATGGGGATTTGAACCCTATTCCTATTTTTTAATACATTCTTTTTTATAAAATGGACATATATCACAGTTTGGATTTTTTGCTAAGCAAAAATATCTTCCAAAAAATAAGATTGCTAAATGAGCTTGATGCCAATCTTGTTCATCAAATTCTTGCATTAGGGCCTCTTCGACTTGGAGTATGCTTGCATCTTGACTCGCAAATCTCAATCTTTTACTTACACGTTCAACATGGGTGTCAACAGCAATTCGTGGTATACGGAACCCTTCTGATAAAATTACATTTGCAGTTTTTCTACCGATACCTGGAAGACTAATTAAATCACCATAATTACTTGGGACCAATCCATTAAATCGATTTGTAACATCTTTCGCAAATAAAACAATATTTCTTGCTTTGTTTTTGTATAAACCTATGCTTTTTATAATTGTCTCCACATCAACCACATCTGCATTTGATAATGATTTTGGATCTGGATAGACCTTAAAAAGATCTGGGGTGACCATATTTACTCTTTTATCAGTCGTTTGTGCACTTAATATTACTGATATAGAAAGTTGATACAAATCTTGATAGTCTAGTTCACATCTTGCGTTTGGATACATTTCTTTCATTGTATTTAAAATATAACTACTTCTTTTTTTCATACACTTTATTAATAATCATCTCTAATTCTTCATCTTTTTTTGTATCTTTTGGTCTTAACTTTGTTCTTTGTTGATTTAACAATATCATATCAACATACCGTAATGAGCTCTTCTTCGCTTTTAAACTTTCTAATAATGCTAATTTAATATCTTCTGTTGAGTATTGTTCTTCTAGTATCCAAACATTGATAATATCAAGTTCATAGGAAGATAATGGTCTATGATACTCTTGTTCAACCATTTGAATGACAGATTTTACCTCTTGATTGGTTTCTATTTTTTTCTCAACTACTTCTTCTTGATCAAACAATTTCTCTAGCTTTTTTAGCGTTGGATTTAAATTGAATGATTCTTTACCACTCTTTTGTGAGTAGTCGATTTCAACAAAACCACTTTCAACAAGTTCGACGATACGTTCGCTGCATTCTTCCAATCGAATGCTCATTTTTTTTGATAGTGTTTTTGGAGATAGGAAGTTGATACCATTCTTTTTCTGTTTAAATAATAGGATTAGGATGAGTACATTCGTCTCATCTAGTTTCAGTTTCGGATAGTGTTCAATTAAAACATCAACAAAAGACACCATTTCTTCAGAAATTAATCTTGTCATTATACTCATATCATCAACTCCTTATTGTTATTATACCATTTTTTTGTGATTTGTAAAAACTAATTTACCGATTGGTATTTCATAAGATACGTTTCTTTCACATAATCTATCAACTCTTGATCACAACTTACCATATCAATACAAATACCTTTTTTTACTTCATAAATCATAACACGATCTTTTGCTTTATAATGGGATCTGTTAAAGACAATGGAGTAGGTCTTCGAGTTGAAATTTATCGTATCACTATCAAACCACTCATCGCATTGCAACACATTTCTTATTGCATATCCAATCCATAGTGGGATTTTTCTACTTTTAACAAGGATCTCGTTCTTGCTATCAAGTTCAATAATCCACACAAGAGTTCCTTCATAAGGATTTTTGTTCATACAAATTTTCCTCCTTTCTATTTGTTCCATAAAAAGAAGGAATAAAAAATCCCCATCGTAATGATAGGAACCTCAGAAAACAGATTACCCATCGTTCAAGCTTTGGCACCTTGCTGATTTAAGTAGGTTGCCGAAGGGTCACAGAGCTTGTCTCTCACCTTCTCTTTATGGTAATTAAATTATAACATGAATGTCCACAAAGTGCAACCTACAAAAAAATCTCCCGTCTGGGAGATTTTATTTATTTTCGAACCATTAGTGATAACGCTGCTTTAGCGGCTTCTTGTGAAGCTTCTTTTTTGCTTTTTCCGATTCCTTCACCAAGCTTTATATCATCAAGGTAAACACTCATTTTAAACGTTCGATCATGTGGTGGTCCTTCTTCAAAATCTAGACGATATTGTAGTTCTTTCCTACTTTCTGACTGAATGAGTTCCTGCAACATACTTTTATGATCAGTAAATGTTTCAAAATTAGAGGATGTAATTTGTGGAAATACAATTGCTTGAAGAATTGCTTTGGCACTTTCCACTCCTGCAGTTAAGAATAATGCACCCAGTAGTGCTTCAAATGAATCTGCTAAGACTGCAGGTCTCAATCTGCCACCGCTTGCCTCTTCACCTTTTCCAAGGAGAATCAATTGGTCTACACCAGACTTAAGTGCATACTCTGCAGCTGCCGCTTCACATACATGCTTCGCTCGTAATTTTGTTAACTCACCCTCAGGGTAGTTTGGGTAAGTTTTATATAAAAAATCAGAAACATATAACTGTAATACCGCATCTCCTAAAAATTCAAGTCTTTCGTTATCTTCTACTTTATTTTCATTAGCATATGATGTGTGGGTCAGTGCCTGAACAATCAAGTCATACTTGGTTAAGACAATACCATAATTCCTTAAAAATTTTTCGATCTGCTTTTCTTTGTTTCCCATAATTATTCTTCTTCACTTAAGGGATTCAATGCGATGATTTCTTTCATCTTTTCAACAACATTAGCTTTTACAATTACTCTTGCTTGATTAATCGCATTCATAAATGCATAATCATTGCTAGATCCATGTGCTTTCACTATGACACCATCAACTCCAAAAATATTTGCCCCACCTATTTCATCAGCGCTAAATTGTTTTTTAAATCTTTTAAGTGCTTTTTTCATAAATAGTGCACCTATCATTGCAAACACTGAACTTTTAATCTGCTTTTTTAGTCCCATACCAATCGCTTTCGCTGATCCTTCAAAAGTCTTCATGGCGATATTTCCAGTAAATCCATCTGTTAAAATAATGTCAACATCTGCTGTTAATAGCTCTTTTGGTTCTAAATTACCAATGAAGTTGATAGATTCATCATCTGTTAATAGTTTAAATACTTCTTTTTCCAGATCTCTTCCTTTTCCTGGTTCTGATCCGATGTTCAAAAGTCCTACTTTTGGACGTTCAACACCTCTGGTTTCACGGAAAAAGATACTTGCAAATTGTGCATGTTGAAGCATATGTTCTGCTTTGATATCAGTATTTGCACCAACATCTAGCATAATTCCTCCCCCTGGTCGGAAGGAAGGCACATTTGGGCAAAGTGCTACTCGTTTCATACCACGTATTCTTCTCACAACGATATGAGCTGCAACAATAGCACCTTGTGTTGGACCAGCAGTCACTGCCCCATCAGCTTCCTTGTTTTTAACAGCACTAAAAGACATCACCATAGAAGTATCTTTGTTTCGTCTAATTTCTGAAATCGGATCTTTTTCTCCCATATCAATTTGACGAGGAGCATGAACAATCATAATACGTTCACTGCTAGTAAGAAGTGGTTTGATTTTTTCTTCATCACCATATAATGTTAACTCAATGTCATCATATTTTTTAATTGCCATCATTGAACCTTTTACAACAATGTCAGGAGCAAAATCTCCTCCCATAGCATCAATTGCTAATTTTATCATATCTTCACATCCTTAATCTAATTGATTGGTTTTCTTCTCATAATTTTCGATTGCTTCTAAGAATAAAAATTGATATTGGCTGTTTGCATTAAACTCATCGCTTACAACAATCCCGTCAGCCTCTTCATTGGCTTTCTCAAACAATGTTGCGTCTTTGACGATATCTGCGAACCTAAAGTTGATATTGCCAGATTGTCGTTCGCCAAAGAAATCACCAGGACCTCGCAGTTTTAAATCTTCTTCTGCTAAAATAAAACCATCGCTATTTTCTTCCACTAGTCTTAATCTCTTAATGCTTGCTTCATTTGTTGTATCACTAACTAAGAAACAATAGGATTGTAGGTCTCCACGTTGTACACGACCTCGCATTTGATGTAACTGAGCGATACCAAATCTCTCCGCTCCTAAAATCACTATAGTTGTGGCGTTTAGAACATTCACTCCTACTTCAATCACACTTGTTGCGACTAAGATTTGTATCTCGTTTTTCAAGAACGCAGCCATAACCGACTCTTTTTCATCCATTTTGAGTTTCCCATGAATCAAACCTATGTTTGCGATACCATCAAAATATTTTGTCATGTTTTGATAGATTTCGGTTGCGTTTGCTGCTTCAATTGCTTCTGATTCGTTGATTAATGGTGTAACAATAAACACTTGTCTGTTGGACTTTAACTCTTTCTTGATGTGATCCATAACCACACGTTTATTTTTCTCATCGATATATTGTGTAATTACTTTCTTTTTTTGTCCTGGCATTGTACGTATAATTGATATATCAGTGTCTCCAAATGAAGAAATTGCTAAACTTCTAGGGATTGGTGTTGCTGACATCTTAAGGTAGTCAATATCTCTCCCCTTTGTTTTAATCGAAACCCGTTGCTTTACGCCAAATCGATGTTCTTCATCCGTCACAACTATACCTAAATTCTTAAACTCAACCTCTTTTTGAAACAAGGCATGCGTCCCAATTAATATGTCAATCGTTCCTAATTCTAAATTTTCAAGTAACTGCTTACGTTCTTTTCCAATAATGGAAGAAGTTAGTAATCCAATCTTAATATCTAGGTCCTTAAAAAGTTCTTGAAACGTTAGATAGTGTTGACTTGCTAAAATCTCTGTTGGACACATTAGAGCACCTTGATATCCCGCTGTTATAGCGGCGTAAATGCTTATCGCTGATACTATCGTTTTTCCACTTCCAACTTCACCTTGTAACAATCGATTCATTTTGAAGGGAGATGACATATCAATCAATATATCTTCAAGTACTCTATATTGATCAATGGTCAGTTGATATGGTAATTTTTCAATAAAAGAACTAACTTTTTCTGAATCAAATGCTATGCTTACCCCAGCTTCATCAGATTTGCGTCGAAATGCAAGATACTTTACATTAATTTGATATCTTAGTAACTCTTCAAACTTAACACGTTCGATTGCTCGGTTTAAATCTACAATCTTTTCAGGTAAGTGAAGTATCCTTACTGTATCTTGAATCCCAAGCAAATGATGCTTATCCAATAAGCTTATAGGTATTTCTTCTTCAAGTTGATCAATATATTTACTAATTATTTTCTCGATGATGGAAATATATTTGCTCGCAGTGATGTCCTTGAAGTCATAGACAGGATAAATCGACATAACACCTTCATCGATGAACAAAATCTCATTTACGGTAAATGTATTATAATTGCTATTAAACTTGCCATTTAATCGGACCATAACTCCATAAGTCAACTTTGTTTTTAAAAACTGCCGATTAAATATAATTGCTTTTATTTTTTTATCTTCTACTTCAACATAAAAACTCATTGATACTAGTTTTGGTTTTATATTGTTGATGATAACCTTACCTAAAACGGTACCTTCAATTGTAACGTTCTGATCGATTTGAACATCTTTTAAACTAGAAACAGTAAAATCTTCATACCTACTTGGATAGTGTTTTAATAAATCATAGACTGATTCAATTCCTTGTTTTTTAAGGGTAGTCAATGATTTTGTAGGTATATAATCTAAATCAGATAAAAGAACCGTTTTCAGTCTCTGCATACAAGCCTCCTAAAAAAATTTGAAGCGACCTAAGCCGCTTCAACAGTTCTATTCTATGGATAGAATATAACTATAAACGTCTTGTTTTCCCTCGATTGTATCGATTTCAAGATCACTATAGTTTTCCTCAATAAACGATGTTACTTCTTCTAATTCATCCTTGTTTACATCAGCTCCATAGATGATGGTAATAATTTCTTTGTCATTTGCTTTTGCTTTTTCAAGAATGCTTTTAATAACATCTTTTCTATTCTTTACACTAACAACGATTTTTCCGTTAACAATACCTATAAAGTCCCCGTTGTGAATTTTCAAACCTTCGAACTCAGTATCCCGTACAGAATAGGTTACTAGCCCACTCGTAACATTCGCTATTACATCAGAAATTTCAGCCATTATGTCTTCAATCTCACCATTTAAGTCTAGCATTGTTAACGCTGAATATCCTTGTGCAATTGATTTTGTTTCGACAACATGAACGCTTGCGTTCTTATAGTATTTCCCTGCTTGTCTAGCAGCCATAATAATGTTGCTATTATTTGGGAACACAATGATGTTATCCGCATTCAATGCATCAAACCCTTTAACGAAATCGTCAGTGGAAGGATTCATGCTTTGTCCTCCAGATACGACATAATCTACACCCATTTGTTTGAATGTTTCAACAATACCTTCACCAGATGCTACTGCTACTATCGCATACTTCTTTCTTGGTTGCTCAACTTTTTCAGCTATGCAATCTTCGCATGCACAATTTCCTGCTTCTGCTTGGATTTCACTGTGTTGAACTGTCATATTCTCAATCTTCAAAGTCACAAACTCACCAAATTGTTGACACATATTTAATGCATCACCTGGTGTAAGTGTATGAACATGAACCTTCACTATGTCGTCATCTTTTACAACTACAATCGAATCTCCTAATGTAGATAAACGATCGACAATGATTTTTTCATTGAATGTTGCTACATCTACTTTTTTATTCGTCAATTGTAAAATAAATTCAGTACAATATCCAAATTCAACTTCAACATTACTATCAAATGATAGTTTGCTAGCAACATGAAGGGATTCTGCAATCGTGTCACTTGAGATAAATTTACCTTCAAGTGCCATTTGCATTCCTTCAATAATATAGATAAGCCCTGCTCCTCCGCTATCGATTACTCCTGCTTCTTTTAGTACAGGCAATAATGATGGAGTTCTTTCAAGAGATTCTCTTGCCTCTTTTAGATAAATATCAAAGTAATCATTGATTGTTGTGTCTTCAGTTAATACAGATTTTGCTTTTTCAGCAGCTTCTCTAGCAACGGTTAAGATTGTTCCTTCAACAGGTTTTATAACAGCTTTGTAAGCTTGGCGTACACCAGATAACATTGCATCTGCTAAAATAAAGACATCAACTTCATTGTGTCCTTCAACGCCTTTATAGATTCCTCTAAACAATTGAGATAAGATAACTCCTGAGTTACCACGCGCACCCATTAGCATACCACGCGATAATTTCTTTGACATTTCATAGATTGAGTTATCATCAAAATCCTTAATTTCATTAGCTCCAGCTTCAATGGTCATTTTCATATTTGTTCCTGTATCACCATCTGGGACAGGGAACACGTTTAAAGAGTCAACGGTTTTGTAGTTTTTCTTTAAGTTGGCCGCACCATTTGTAACAATTGCTTTGTATAATTGGCCATCTAATATTCGTATATGCATAACGCGCCTCCTAATAACATCAATAACATTTTATTGACTTATATATAATACCACATTTACAATAAAAATGCAAGAATTTCAACTGCATTTCAATGTCATCGTTTATTTAGTATATCAAAATATTTGATATACAAATCATATCATAACAGCAGTATAAAATCAACAAATATTACATCAATCTTTTCATTTATCTATCAGTTGATGTTTGGAAACACATTCAATTCACATTTGTTCAGTCATTTTCTTAATACCCAATAATTTCACTTTTTACTTGCTTTTTTTACATATTATGGTATAATTTGTATGTTAAGTTATTCGGAGGTGAAATCGTGGCAAATATCAAACAACAAATCAAACGCGTAAAAACAAATGAGAAAAAAAGATTATTAAATGCTTCTTTCAAATCATCATTAAGAACAGCAATCAAAGGTGTTGAAACAGCTGTTGCAGGAAATAATAAAGCAGAAGCTTTAGAAGCTTACAAATTAGCATGCAAGAAATTAGACAAAGCTGTAAGCAAAGGAATTTTCCATAAAAATTACGCAAGCGGACAAAAATCTCGTCTATCAATCGCTATTAATAGTATTGAGTAATAAAAATACCCTAACAGGGTTTTTTTATTTTTAAAAGGGCTTTAACCAATATAATTAAAGCCCTTTTTTTATTTCCCTAATAACAAAAATTCAATTCCAATGGTTCGATCTATTTTACCTGACTTAATTTGATAATCTAGTTCAGCTAATTTTTTGACGTATGTTGATAGATCCTGTTCTTTGTAGTTTTTGGCATCTTTCATTAAATAGAATGCACGCCCTGGATTAATGTTCATTATGGTAGCAATATCACCTTGATTATACCCAACTTTGGTAAGTTTGCTTACTGTGAGTAAATCCTTCATACTTCTAGATATCATAGCATTGATCCCCATCGGGTCTTGAATTCCTTTCGTTAAGTCATAATAAATTTGAATTACTTGTTCTTGATCTTTTCTTAACAAACAATTGATAATTTCAAAGATTTCATTCTCAACGTTTCTAGAAAGCAATAAAACCACATCAGATGAGTCAATTCTTGCCTCATCAGCTGCGAAACTAATTAGTTTGTCGATTTCATTTTTTGCTCGTGTTAAATCATTGCCTGAATACTCATAGATCTTGCTAACGGCAGAGTCTTCAATGTTTATTTTTTCAATGTCAAACTGTCGTTTGATCCAACCCATTATTTCAATATCGCTTAACTCTTTTGTTTCAGAAATTACAGCGTAGTTTCTCAATTGTCGATACACATCATTTTTAGAATCTAGTTCTAATCCTCCGGCATCAATAATCATATACGTTGTTTCCACTGGTTTTTTTATATATCGAATAAATGCTTCTAAATCATGATTGATGTCACTACCTTCTTGCGTTAGAAATCTTGGGTTTTTCATCATAATAACTTTAACTTGGGTTAAAAAAGGAATTGTTGATGCGTCTGATAAGGCATGAATGACATTTGTATAATCCAAATCATATTGCGTAACGCTATCTGGATCATCTGTTAACTCCGTTATCAGACGTAAAATTTTTGTTTTTATAATATGTTTTTCTTTGCCAGAAAACAAGTATATTAGGTCTTTCAAAGTTTACCACCTCTAAAATCTATTATAACATATTTTTCAACAAATACTATCAAAAATTACGTAGATGTTACATATGTTAATCTTGTTTGAAACCATTCTCTTTTAAAGACAATCGTATAATCTAGATCTGTTCGATAAACAGATTTCCCTTTAAGTCGATCAATTACAATTGAATTTGGAAATCCAAACCTGTTGTTCATTCCGGTCATTATCACAGCTTGTGTAAATGAAGAGTTATTTACCAAATCAAATGATGTCGAAGTTATTGAGCCATGATGTGCTACTTTAAGTATGTCAAACTCTAAATTCGGATAGTTATATATCAAGTCTAGTTCAACTTCAACTCCTATATCTCCAGTAAACAATATGGATGTACCAAACACACTTGCTAATAACACCAATGAATTGTTGTTTGTGTTGTTCCAATCCTTTGATGGTGATAATACCTGAAAAAAACTAGTGCCACAAGAAAACACTTCATTTTGTTTTGCACGTGTAAATTGGTGGTTATGGCTGTTTTGTATTATATTAGACATTCCGCTTGAATAATCATACTCGTTTGTAACAATCTTGTTTACTTGAAATTGATTAATAATTTCGAGTGCCTCGCCCATATGATCTAAATCACCGTGAGTGATAACAAGATAATCAATACTTCGAATCCCATTACTTTTTAAAAATGAAGTAACCTCGCTTCTTCTTCCTTCTCCAGTATCAATTACCATCGTGCAACGACCAAAACGCTCTATAATTACTGTTGCATCCCCATTACTTACTGCCAAAAAATATATCTGATCTGAGAGCGAAATATGTGCAGTTAATGACCAAAGCACAATCACTAATAAATATGCAATAACATGTATTATTTTGGCTTTTTTCGTCTCAATCCACACAAACAATACATAAGTAATTATAATGAATAGTGTAGTTTCAAAAAACGTCTGTTTTGAAAACAACAAAGGAATATATAGAAGTTGACTCACAAGATTTGTAATATAGTCATAGTAATATATTGTAGTTTCGTAAAAGTATGTCATGGGTGGAATCATCGCTACAATGAATGTAAAAGGCAATATAAAACTACTTACAACATAGACAAACCCAACATTGACAATGAGTGTCCACAAATTAATTTCATAGTTAATATTAACAATGAAAACAAACGAAAATATCATGGCAATCGTGCAAATTACAAAGGATTGTAGCCAATATGATGTATAACATGAAGTAAGTTTTCCGCTTATAATAAGGCCATATGTTACCACAAAAGAAAGTTGAAATCCAAGATGCATCAAATAGAAAGGATTAATCATTATCATAGCAAGAAATATTATCGACAACATATCTAAACTAGTCAATCCTAGTTTAAACGATTGATTCATTGATTTCATGGCTTCCATTGAAACCGCTCTTACAATAGATATCATAAACGAGCTTGCGATAGCATAAACACTTAAAAACACTAGAATTAACTTATTCGATACCTGTTTGGTTATTTTAAGCGAGTTAAACCCTTTTTGAAGCAAACCAATAAGAATACTAATGTGAAGTCCTGAAATCGCAAACAAATGACTAATTCCTAGTCTTGTTATGTTCAACTTATTTGATGCACTAAAATAGTCATCATTGCCTAAAATAAATGCATTTAAGTAAGTCTTAACTATCATTGGATATTGATCAAAGTAATCTTGAATGGTTTCATTGATTTGATTCATATGAAATTGTTCGTTTAAGATTATAATGTTCTCTGCTGATAAAACATAATGAATTTTTTGATACCTTAAGTACTCTTTGTAGTTAAACGCATTAGGAATATAGGATGGGGATGGTTTTTCTAGCACACCACTAACCTGTATCGTCATTCCACTTTTCAATGAATGAGGTTTTTTTGAATGGAGTAGAATCTTTTCATTTTGATACAAAATAACTGCTTGTATCCCATAATTTGTCTGTTTAACACTTTGTACAGTAGCCGTAAAGTCATTCTGATTTGCATCAAGACAAGAAGGTTCATTTAAGGTATCAAAAAAAACTATGAGAAAAAGGCCAGAGATTACAATAGTGATTGAGAATATGTCTTTGGATTTCATCCATAAATATAGTAAGTAGGGCAATAATATGACGAGATAAATCTTATTGAACGAAGTTAGTAATGATAATACCACCCCAATAACGAAAAAATGATAATGATTGCGACAACAATTATAAAGATATGTAGTCTTTGATTTTAAGATAAGTCTCGTTACCAATCCCTGAAACCTTCGTAATGTCATCTAACTTCATAAACCTTCCTGTTTTTGTTCGATACTCTATGATTGCTTTTGCTTTAGATTCTCCTATGAAAGGTACTTTCATTAATTCATCAACTGTAGCTGTATTAATTGATATTTTTTTGTTTTCTATTTCTTTTGTGTATGGAATCACAATCATAGTTTCATGACTGATTTTGCTTACGCGATTAATTGTACTTAAATCTGCATTATAATGAAACCCACCTGCAATGATTATAATCTCCTCAAGCATACTATCTTTTTTCACACAATAAATATTTGGTTTGTAAACAGCACCTTTCACATCAACCCATATACATTGATCGCTTGAGTCATTGACATTAGGTGCATTTTCTTCAACCCTAGGGTTGTCTTTTTGGTTTTGGAACAACACTGACCCTACAATCAATACCACTACTATTGCAATGATTATCTGTTTTTTGTATTTTTGCATACATATCACCTCTAATAGTATATTTATCAGTTTGACATGTTTTTACTCAACAAAAAAGAGGGAATAACCCCTCAATTTTTTAAAAATGAATATGGAGATATGTCTTCCATATCAATTTCACCTATTGTTTGGAATGCACTTAATGCATCGTGTATCTTGTGTGCTTGTTCTGGCTCAAACAAACTTTTTATTTTTTCACATAATGATGTTTGTCTAGCCTCTTCAATGTATTTTATACCTCGATTTAGAGCTTGAATGTTACCAATTAGTAGTAAGCTTTTTTTCGCTCTAGTAACAGCAGTGTATATTAACTTTTTCTTTAACATAATAAAGTGTTTTGATGTAATTGGCATAATGATTAAGTCAAACTCACTACCTTGTGCTTTATGCACACTAATAGCATATGCATGATTTAAATCCTCAAGTTCCTCGATAGAATACTCAACAACTCCAAAATCAAACAATACTTGGATTCCTTTAATGTCTGAATCTTTACGAATGAATCGATTTATAACACCGATATCTCCGTTCATAACCCCTTTTTCGCTTCGGTTTACCAACTGAAGCACCTTATCTTGAATTCGAAATTTTCTACCAAGATGTGAAATTTCTTCTTCACCATATTTTAATGCATTAATTTGTGATTGAATATATCGATTAAACTCATTAATTCCAATATCACCCTTATACATCGGAAGAAGGACTTGTATATCTCTAATGATATCCATCCCTTTTTCCATTGCATATTGAATGGTTTTCATTACCATATCTAAAATGAATTCATCTTCGGTATTGATAAAGTTTCTATCGTGTTGCTTTTCTAAAATATTGTCTGGTAAAATCCCTTCATTAATTGCGTGTGCTAGTTTTATTATGGTTGAGTTTTCTGCTTGTCGATGAATCTTATCCAATCGAATAACCTTGATTTCTTTGCTTGAAATCAAATCAAGCAGTACTTGTCCAGGACCAACTGATGGTAACTGATCAACATCACCGACAATTACGATTCTAGCATTTTTATCCATAGATACGAATAACCGACTTGCTAATGAAATATCCATCATAGAGGCCTCATCTACTATAATCAATCTAGCAGATGTGGGTATTTCTTTAGAGTGTTTAAATACCCCGTATCCCTCAAACCCTAAAAATTTATGGATTGTCATTGCATTGATACCGCTTGCATCTTTTAATCGTTTCGCAGCACGCCCTGTCGGTGCAACCAAAGCAATTTCTTCTGTTAAGTTCTCATTGTTCTTATTTAGTTCTAGATACATCTTAATAATCGCATGTATAATTGTTGTTTTACCCGTTCCTGGACCACCTGTTATGATCGTAATCGGGTCACTTAATGCAACTTTTATCGCTTCAACTTGCTTCGGACTGTACTCAATGTCTTCTTTCTTGCTAATCTTTAAGAATGCTTTTTCAATACGTTCTTTGTTATAACTTTTATTTCTTGTTTCTTTTTGATCCATTAGTTCCTTGATGCGCTCAGCAAGATCGGTTTCATCGACAAATAATACTGCATCATAAATACGATTGTATTCATCGATAATGATTTTATTTTCAATTATTAAACGCTTTAATATTTCATCAAATAGTTCGCTTGAGAATGTAAAATCATCTGAATTGATCTCTTTTGTTGATAATTTATACAACTGATCTTTTTCTAGATAAGTGAAACCTAAATTAAAAGATGCCTCTTTAATGATGTACAGCACCAATGCTGTTAGCCTAAGATGACTGTTTTTTTCAATCCCCATGCTTAAAGCTATGACATCATTTTTTTTAAATCCAATACGGTCCACTTTCTCCATCAATACATATGGATTTTCTTTTAGTATTTCAATCGTGTTTGCACCTAAAATAGCTATTATTTTCAAAGACATATCCATCGTTACACCGTGACTTAGTAAAAATGTAACTGTTTTTTGAGTGTATATATTTTGAATGATATTCGAATAAATTGTATCTTTGTGTCTAAGTGAAATATCTTCTATATCATACAGTTTGGATTTATCGGATGCAATAACTGCAATTGCTTCAACTCCTAGCTGTTCTACTATAATTTTTGCTGTTTTTCTACCTATTCCTGGAAAGAAATCACTTGATAAATATGAGACAACTCCTTCAATCGTATCTACTGATTTGCGTTCAAAGGCAAAAAACTTAAACTGTAAACCATAGTTGGGATCTGTTATAAAGTCACCTTCAAAGATATATTCTTCATGTTCAAAGGGCTTACGGTCTAACATACCAACGACGGTTAACCGATTGGAAAATAACTTTGATTTGTGTTTTGCAATGGTTTTATCACTGTAATCAAGTTCAATGCTAGCAATTGTATATCCGGTTGTTTCATTGTGAAATGTAACTCTTGCTATCGATCCATATAATTTTTCACTCATATTGAAACCTTTTAGTACTTTCGCCTAATTTCATTCATGAAAACTTGATTGATAATTCCCCCACCAATGCACACATCTCCATCATAAAGCACACATGATTGACCAGGAGTTATTGCTTTCACTGGTTCATCACAAAAGACCATAATCGTATCCGAATTGATCCATTCTACTCTAACTTTAACGTCCTTTTGACGATATCTAAATTTGGCTGTACAGTGATATCCATTTTTAGGCGTTTCGTTTATAAAGTTTAAATGATCAACGGTACAACGGTTCGCATAGAGTAACTCTTGATCGCTTCCTTGTCCAACAATAAGTTGGTTTTTCTCTGGAATTTTTCCAACAACAAACCATGCATCTCCTGGTCCGCCAATTCCAAGACCTTTTCTTTGACCAATGGTATAATACATAATCCCGTCATGAGTACCTACAATCTCCCCACTCGTATCTACCATATCTCCACGATTGGCATATAGATAGTTTTGAAGAAATTTTTTGAAATCACGCTCACCTATGAAACAAACTCCTGTTGAATCTTTTTTGTTTGCTGTTGCAAGATTGTATTTTGTTGCAATTTCTCTCACTGTTTTTTTATCAAGTTCCCCAACAGGAAACAATACTCTTTTAAGTTGCTCTTCTGTTAACTGGTGTAAAAAGTAGCTTTGATCTTTATTGTTATCAAGTCCTCGCAACAATTTATGCGTTGACCCATGCTCTACTCGAGCATAATGTCCCATTGCTATATAATCACATCCTAGTGTTTGAGCATGTTGTAAAAAGGCTTTAAATTTTATTTCTTTATTGCACAAGACATCAGGATTAGGAGTTCGGTAAGCTTTGTATTCGTTTAAGAAATATGTAAATACGTGATCCCAGTACTCTTTCACAAAATCAACCTTGTGCAGTTTGATTCCAAGTTGATTGGCTACTGCTAATGCATCTTGATAGTCTTTTTCTTGTGTACATATATCATCATCTATAGTTGGATTGCCCAATATATCATTATTGGTTGCTGAATCCCAGTTTCTCATAAAAATAGCTTCAACTAAAAAACCTTGTTCTAATAACAAAGCAGCAGCAACACTACTATCTACTCCACCGGATAATCCTACCATAACTTTTTTTGGATGATTCATGCACATCACCTACATTCCTGCTTTAATTTCAAATATGACGTCTCTTAAGGTAGCAGCACGCTCAAACTCAAGGTTCTTTGCTGCTTCTCTCATTTCTTTTTCCAATTGTTCTAATAATTTACGTTTTTCGAATTTTGTCAACTCTTCAAGTTTTCTTGCACCTTTTTCTTCCGCTAACAAGTCTACTTCTCTACTGATTGAGATAGAATCACGGACATCTTTAATAATTGTTTTTGGCACAATATTATTTGTTAAATTGTGTTGATGCTGAATTTCTCGTCTTCGATAGGTTTCTTCTATAGCCTTTTGCATAGAATCTGTCATCTTATCGGCATACATGATAACTTTCCCGTGCTCATTTCTTGCAGCACGTCCTATGGTTTGAATGAGTGATCGTTCACTTCTTAAGAATCCTTCTTTATCGGCATCTAAAATACTGATAAGACTAACCTCTGGTAAATCCAAACCTTCTCTTAAAAGATTTATTCCAACGATAACATCATAAACTCCAAGACGCAAGTTACGAATCAGTTCAATACGTTCTAGTGATTTAATTTCTGAATGAAGGTATGTAACTTTAATACCTGCTTCTTTTAAATAGGCTGTTAGATCTTCGCTCATTTTAATCGTTAGTGTTGTGACTAACACTCTTTCGTTTCTCGCAACACAAGTTCTAATATCTTTTATCAAGTTATCAATTTGGTTTTTAGTCGGTCTAACCTCAATCAATGGATCTAGTAGTCCCGTTGGGCGAATGATTTGTTCCACTACTTGACCAGATCGATTTACTTCATAGTCTCCAGGAGTTGCTGAAACGTAGATAATATCATTTGCTTTCCCATAAAACTCATCAAATTTTAAAGGACGATTGTCTAGTGCGGAAGGTAATCTGAATCCATAATCGACAAGTGTTTGTTTTCTGCTACGGTCTCCATTGTACATTCCTCTAACCTGTGGTAACGTAACATGGGATTCGTCAATCACTAAGAGATAGTCTTTTCCAAAGAAATCCATTAATGTTGATGGTGTTTCACCTTCATTACGTAAACTCAGATGTCTTGAGTAGTTTTCTACACCACTACAAGATCCAATTTCTTTTAACATTTCAAGATCATATCTTGTTCGTTGTTCAATACGTTGGGCTTCCAATAACTTACCTTGTGATTTAAACGTTTCCACTTGAAGTGCTAGTTCTTCTTCAATACGGGACAAAGCTTCTTCAAGTTTATCTTGATTTGTAACAAAGTGTGTTGCCGGAAAAATTGTTACTAAGTCCGTATTTTTAATCACTTGACCCGAAACAACATCAACCTCACGTATACGTTCAATTTCGTCATCAAAAAACTCGATGCGGATAGCATTTGTACTTTCATATGTAGGTATGATTTCAACAACATCACCTTTGACACGGAATGTTCCGCGTGCAAACTCAATATTGTTTCTAGTAAATTGCATGCTCACTAGCTTCTCAAGAAGCATATCTCGATCTATTTTTTGTTTTACACGCAATACTACCATCGAATTTTTATAATCCTCCGGATCACCAATTCCATAAATACATGAAACACTGGCAACAACAATGACGTCTTTGCGTTCTAATAAACTGGCTGTAGCTGCATGTCTCATTTGATCTATTTCATCGTTGATGCTGGAATCTTTTTCAATGTATAAATCTTTGCTTGGCACATAGGCTTCCGGTTGATAATAGTCATAATAAGAGATAAAATATTCTACCCTGTTTTCTGGAAAAAACTCTTTAAACTCACTATATAGTTGTCCAGCTAAGGTTTTGTTATGAGCTAGAACTAATGTTGGTTTGTTTAATTTTTCAATCACATTTGATATTGTGAATGTTTTTCCTGTCCCTGTTGCTCCAAGTAGTGTTTGTTCTTTCATTCCATTTTTGATATTAGTCACAAGTTGTTCAATCGCCTTAGGTTGATCTCCAGTGGGTTGATACTTAGATACTAATTTAAATTGATTCATATTGCTCCCTTATTTTTCGCACAATACTGCATCTTTTTGATTGATTGGCGAATAAAGTACATCGATGTATTGTGTGTATTTATAATAAAACGTACTTAGTCTTGTTACAACAAGTTCATTTTTTGCGTTGTAAAACTCAATATCAAGCATCTCTTCTTTTAACCCATTTGACTTTGATCCTGTCGGTTTATGTTTCACTACCTTTGCCATAGCTTTAATTCCATATAGTTTCACATAATCTGTTTGTTCGTCTCGACTAACATTTAATGACACTGATAGCACTGTTTGCATACCTAATAAATACATTATAATAACAATAAATAGTGAAAAGGAATCGAAGAAATCTTCAATCTTGATTTCCATTGATAAGTCAGTAAAATAACCCATTCGTACAATAGAGATCAAGTAGTACGACAGTATTATAGCACTCGTCAAAACGAATAATCCAAACACCAAAAATGAAGTTTTGTAATAATCAACAAACTCTCCCTTTAATTGCACTGGAAAGTATTTTGACTTGGGATCCAATTTGGTTGGATATTGGATTTCAACCAGTTTTCCAACGGTATATTTTTCGATATTTTCCGCTGTGTTTTTCAAAACAAATAATTTTGTAAATTTAAGTTTGTTTGTAGGACTGATATACTCACTAATAATATTAAGTTTCTTTTTAACTGGAACGCTGTGTAACACCGTTCCCTTCACGATTGCAAAATCTGTTCTATAAGAGGTAAGTGCTTTTTGTTTTGTATACGCTCTTCGAACTAACATATACACAAAAAAAGAAAAAAACAATACTGCTATAATTAAATATACAATTCCCATATTAAACTCCTACTTATGATAGTCTCGATTAGCGGCAATCATGAACGCACGATAAATTTGTTCTAGTAATATTAATCTCATTAATTGATGAGGATACGTTATTTTGCCAAATGATAGATGATAATTACTTCTTTGCTTGATCTCTTGAGATAATCCATTTGATCCGCCTATGATAAACGTCAGATTAGAGATACCATACGTTTTCTTTTGACTTAAAAAGTTAGAAAAATCAAGGCTTGACAATGGAGTTCCTTCAATTTCTAAAGTGACAACAAAATCATCATCCTTGATTTTCTTCATAATCAATTCACCCTCAAGTGTCATATTCTTGAGTATGTCATACTGTGTTATTTCTTTCGACTCATAAATGTTTAAGTTGCAAAACGCAGATAAACGTTTGCTATACTCCTTAATCCCATCGACTAGATAGGACTCCTTTAACTTACCAACCGCAATTATTTCTATGTTCATTTGAGCTCTATCAGTTCTAGCTCTTGGTAAGGTTTCGCTGCTAAAAGCTTAAATGTGAGTTGGTCTAAAAACTGTTCCTTAACTTGGTTGATAGCTAAATCTTCTGTATTACATTCCTGACTTAAGTGAGCTAAAATAACATACTTAGTAACATCGTTTATAATGACTTTTAAAAAATCAGCACAGGCTTTATTAGACATATGACCAGATTCAGAAAGAATTCGCTCCTTTAAAAACCAAGGTCTTTGACTGTCTAAAAGCATTCTTACGTCATAATTAGACTCAATAATCAAAGCTTGCATTTTTGATAAGATGTGCAAATATTTCGTTGGTATAAAACCTGTGTCGGCAATATATCCTAATGTTTTATTATTTGATTCAAACAAATACCCATATGTGTTTACAGCATCATGAGATAATTCGATTGGTACAATATTTAAATCATGTAGTGTATATTTGGTATCTGGTTTGATAAAAGCAACGCGATGATGTTTTAAATTTGTTAAGATTTTTGGGTGTAGGGCTTTATAGCTCATCTCATTAATATATAGTTTCGCTTTCGTTTTATCAAGAATTGAGACTAAATTATCTACGTGATCACCATGCTCATGTGTAATAAAAATTGCATCTAGTTGATCAAAATGGATACCTTGATTTGCAAGGCGAGATTCAATTTGCCTTAACGTGATTCCAACATCAATCAGTAGTTTTACTTTTGGAGTTTCAATATATGTCGCATTCCCTGATGAGCCACTTGCCAAAACGACAAACTTCATAGATTCACTCGCCTTTCTATTTTTCTTATTCGTTATCTAGCCTTAAATCTCCAGGTTTAATCCAGTTCTTTTTTCGGAAAAACCAATCAACAGCAAACACAAGTACGATAGGTAATACGAAATGAAGAATGAAAATGGATATAAATACCGGCACTGTATAGCCCATTACTTCTAGTGTTGCAAACTGACCAACTAAACCAGATGTTCCCATCCCACTACCTGTAGCTGCTGTTTCTATCTTGAATATTATAGTTGAAACAGGCCCTAAAATCGCCGAAACGATAATTGTTGGTAACCATATAATTGGTTTTCTTAGAACATTTTTGAATTGTAACATAGAGGTTCCAAATGCAATGGACAATACTTGCCCAATATTGTTATCTTTTCTGCTCATTACTGCAAATCCAATCATTTGGACGACTCCACCGATCAATGCTGCCCCTCCCGCAATCCCGTTTAACGTAATTGCGTATGCGATAGCAGCACTCGAGATTGGTGCAGTTAACACCATACCCATCACAACTGCAATGATAACGCCCATCATAAATGGTTGATATTCAGTTGCCATTTGTACAAATCGGCCGATGCTTTGCATCATATATGATACAGGACCACCTATAATGTTAGCAACTGTGAATGCAATTGCCACAGATATTGCTGGTACTAGTAGAATGTCAACTGGTGTTTTCTTTCTTAGTATATTTCTTGTTCCTTCAATAGCAGCTACAGCCGTTAAATAGGCGACCATAGGATCGTTTGCTACTTTTGTTGCAACTCCACCTGCTACTGCTCCGGCAATAAGCGGAAGTCCGGTTAACCCTAAACTCCAAGCAACACCTAGTCCAATACCAATACCCATAAAACTTTTTAGAAATCCAGATAAATCTATTAATGGCTGCCAACCAACCAAATCGCCTATTTGTCCAATAATTGCTCCAATGATTAATGTTGAGAATAAACCTAGTGCCATACCATTTAACGTTTTGACAAAATAGTTCAATATTTTTTGACCAAATGTATTCTTTTCCATGGTTTCCTTCTTTTCTTTCTAATGAAATCAAAATGTGCAAATAATGCTAATCATTTAAAGATTACATTAATTTACCTTTCATATTTTACCACACATTTATAGAAATTTCAAATATATCTTCTTATAACATATTATGTCTGATTGTTAAGTTATTCATTCTTATCTTGTTTATTTAATAATTTTTTCATTTAGAGTTATCCCATTCACTATCCTTTTATTTGATACATTTTTTGCACTTTTATGTTGAATTTTTACCAATAAAATGGTATTATATTATTGTTATCTAAACGAGATAGTATTTACATTACTTAGAAGGAGTGAAAAAACAAAATGAGTACAAAACCATTAAGCGGAAAGTCTTTGCTTAAACGGACTTTACCAATCATTATAACATTAGTGGTGATTATTGCAACAGCACTTACATTTAGTTTGATACCAAATGAAAAGCCTGTTCCACAAATTTCAAACCCTAATGGAGTGTTTGTTACAATTGGAGAACACACTGTAACAAATAAACAAATTTACAACGACTTACGCGGGTCAATATCAGTTCAAGAAATCGTAGATCATATGGATCGTATATTACTTGCTAGTTATTTACCTCAAGTTACAGAACAAATGATTACTGATGCGATTAATAAAGCAATCTTTAATACAACCGATATTAGCGGTCAAACATCTGCTGATATTACTGAAAAAACTCAAGCATGGATGGATAGTCAGTATTTAGCTGGTCTTCGTACTGAAGAAGCTGTAAGAGATTATTATAGACTTCAAGAAGCAAAACGTATTTTTGCAAGAGAAAAATTTGTTCAGTTTATTGCTGATACAGAAGCATCTACAAGTAATCCATACTATACAGCAACTAAATTTTCAGATTATTACAACGCAAACTATAAGCCAAATGTTCAAGCTATTGTTTTAAAATTTGCTACAAACAATGAAGCAAAGAAAACTATGGAAGAGTTTGGAATTATGACTTCAAAAGATGGATTATCATTGGTTCAATTTAATGCTGATTTAGAAGCTGATGAAGTTGCTTTATCACCAAAAGAGATTTCTTTGGCATTTATTGCAATGTATAACCAACAAAATGCGTATAAAGTTGCCGATGGTGTTCCATTAAAAGAAAATGTTCATTATACAGTGAATGAAAACACAGTAACTTTCACAACATTGCCAACAGAAAAATTTATTTCATTGAATCATGAGTATGTTAAAGTTAATGCCGCAGTTTCGGCATTAGCAAACCACTTGTTTAATACACTACAAGTTGATTCGAACAACTTTAGCAAATCTTATTCAACAAGTCCAAGAAACTATACTGGCTCTTTCTATTTAGCATTAAAATTTGGTGTAGATGAAATCATTAGCATTGAAGAAGCTGAAGCAGAAATCAAAGAGATTTTCATTGATCAAGACTTAACACAAACAAGAATTGACACCGAAATGAAAAAACTTCGTATTGCTGCTAACTTAAAGTTCTATGATGAAGTTATGGAACAATCTTATGTTTCGTATGATTCAAACTTTAAAAAGACAAAAGATAAGAGCACTACGCTTGTTGCTTCTTTCATGAATGGTTCAACGAAAGTAGAAATCTCTGCTGATATGCTATTCGAAAAGATTGCAAATAGAAGTGGAATTTCAACTGCTGTTCAACATTTAAATCATGAGTTATTAGTAAATAACCTTGAATTAAATACTATTTATAACTTTTCAACAGGTAAAGTATTAAATAAAACAAAGTATGACGAACTTAAAGATCAAATCCAACAATATAAAACTGCATTCGCAAGCAACAATTTTTCCGCTTACGGATATCCAGCAAGTATGGGATGGAAAGCTTTCATCCAAGGATTCTTTGGTGTTGATACTGAAACAGATGTATTACACCGAATTATGATATATGGTGAAGTTTACCGTGAATTTGTAAAAACAACATACGATGAAGCATTCATTCGTGAATTAATGGAAACTGCTGTTGATGACTTCTTCTCAGCATCAGTATTAAACTTCGTTATTACTGTTGATTTTGATGGTAACTTACAACCAGATCCAAACAAAATTGGTGAAGTTCATCCAGAATACAATTGGACTCAAGCACAAAAGGATTTAGTTCCTGGTTTAGTAACACTTGTTCAAGGAGAATTAGATCGTTTGGTTTCAGGAACTGTAACTTATAAATTAGCATTTGATCAAATCGTTGTTGATTACAACAATGCAACAAGAACAGATGCGAAGTGGGGCGTTTACAAAAGCGCTGGATTAAACATTAAAATTGAAGACCTAGGTGCACTTAGCAATACTTCAAGCTATGTACAAGAATTTTTAGATGGAGTGAAAGTACTTTGGGATCGTGCAAAATTAGATAACAACTTAGGTACAAATGAATTCTACTGGTCAAATGGAGCATTTGAAACATCATTTGGATTCCATTACATTGGTATTTATTCTTCAAGTGATTATACATATGCAAACAAAGCTGGTGGAAGAATTCTTCCAACCGATGAGGAAATCGCAAAATGGGTTGCAAATGCAAACGATCCAGACTTAACAACAGTGATTAAGACTGCAATTTCTACATGGTATTCTCCTGCGAAAACAAAAGCAGAAGCAAGTGATCGTGTTAATATTGAACTTGCAAAATATCGCGATGAAATTGGTGTAAATTTCACAACTGCCGCATTCAACACATATTATGCCAGAATGGTTGAAATTAGTGCTGAACAATACAAGGGTTAATTCCTAGTTAATCAAAAAGCGCTATGGTGACATAGCGCTTTTTTTATTTCTTAATTTTTGGTACGTATAATTGTTTTCTATTTTGTGATGGAATTTGTGCTGTATAGGTCCCTTGTTCAGTCGATTCCATTTCAGACTCAATGCCTGCCATTTTAGCATCTGTACTATCAATTAAGTACAAAGCAATTGCCTCAGCCATCATTGGTTCTTTCGGACTTCCATATTGCATTTCCCCATGGTGACTTAATACAAGATGTTGCAATGCAATTACTTCATCATCATTAGAAGCATTTAACTCGTTTGCGATAATCGCAATTTCGTTACTTGTTATTGTAATATGTCCAATTAAATTTCCAGCTTTGGTATATTCTGGTCCTTTTGCCTCACTTAACTCTACTACTTTACCGATGTCATGTAATAGAATCCCTGAATAAAGTAAATCTGGATTCAAAAATGGATATAGTTCCAAATAAGAATCTGCTAATTTCAACATGGAATAAACATGATATGCAAGTCCTGATAAGTAATTGTGATGCATCGTTACGGCTGCTGGGTACTCAAAAAATTTCAGGAAGTACTTATTCATCATTTTCATTACAATGGTACTTAATGTCTGATTTTGAATCCGCTTTGCATAATCAAAAATGAGCTCTTCTAGTTTTTCTTTTGATATTTTTGCATACTTATAAAATTTTTTTAGATCTTCTTTCTCGTGATCTGTTAATGGATGAACTTCTGTAATAATAAATTGTGTCTTACCAGCAAATTCGTTTCCTTTTCCAACAACACGATATACCTCACCTGATTTTACCCAATCTTTTTTATCTGAAATGTCCCAAATCTTCGCATCAATACTATCAGTTCCATCATAAATTGATAAAGTATAATATGCGGAATTGCTTGATGAAATACGCTCCTTCACGTCAACGAAACGTACAATTAGTTCTGAAACAATGGCGTTTTTGATATCCTTGATTTGATCTTGCATGAATTACTCCTCTAATTTCTTATAATCGTGGTTCATTTCAGAAAGAACTTGTTTCACAACTTTTTGCATTTCTTTTGCGATTTGAGCTTTTTGATAACCATCTTGTATATAGTCTAATTTTTCAAGTGCTTCTATGTTTGCATTGATTAACTTTTCACGCTCATACTCGTATTTTTGTTTTAACACTTGTTTTTGTAACTCATCATATGCATTATCTTTGCTCTTTAACTCGCGTTCTTGTTGAATTACACGACTTTCGAGCATTTTTAAGCGATCTTCATAACTTGCATTAGGATCCATGTAAAAATCTTGTTTGGTCTCGCGAGAATATTTTTGTGATTGATCCGTAAATGAATCTTGTCTTTTTGTGTCGTAGTTTTGAGAAAATCTTGTGTCTACTGGTTTTGGTGATTCTTTTGCTTCATAAGGTTGAAATGGTGTGTTTTCTTTCTTAGTTGGCTCTTGATAATTTGATTCTGGGATTTCAAACCCACTTATTGGAGCAAATGGTTTAGGTGCTGGTTTTTCTTCAAACTCTTCTTCTAACAGTTCTATAACATAATTTTTAAGTACTTGATGATCGTTTTGAAGTTCTTTTTTTAGTACTTTTGATTTAATTTCTTCCATAATCTCACCAACAAATGGTCCACTTCTTCCGTGAGTAAGTGTTAAGATGTCTTGTGGTTTAAACATGAGTTCATTTAAATCCTTGATAGGCAAATTATTATAGATTTTTTCAATTTGTTTTGCCTTGTTCTTAGATTTTTTAAGTGTTAAATTTAGTTTGTTAGCTGAAATACAAACATCCTTCCCATATGTAAACACTAAGACTTCATCAAATGGATCGATTTCAGTGACATTTGAAAGATCAATCATCGCTTTTAATTTATTTTTTGTATTGGTTGATAAATTGATTTCCGATAAACTTGCCTCATTTAATTTAAAACACAATGCAAAAGCTTCTTCAACATTTAACAAATTGATTTTTTTGCTGAGTACTTTTAGACCATCTGCAAATAGATCCAAATACTTATGAATATTTAGCGATACCATCAAGGAAATTGCTTTTTTGTTGTATTTTCCTTCAAATATTTTTGTTAACTCAGACATAACACGATCATTGGATAAATTTCTTAACAACTTTCTTGAATTTTTCATTCCTGCAAGTGTCTTAGATTCGATTTTAAAGTCTAGTTTGCTTATGAAACGGAATGCACGCAAAATACGTAACGCATCCTCGTTGAATCGTTCCTTTGGATTTCCAATGGCCTTAATGGTTCCTTTTTCAATGTCCCTTAAGCCATTGTGTAAGTCAACTATTTTTTGACCATACGTCATTGCAAGTGCGTTAATTGTAAAATCACGACGATTTAAATCATCTGATAAATTTTTTGAATAGTGTACTTTCTTAGGTTTTCTATTGTTTTTGTATTCTTCTTCTACACGAAATGTAGTAACTTCGTATCGAAAGTTATTTACTAATACGGTGACCGTTCCTAGACCTAGGCCAGTATCCTTGTGATTTGGAAACTCAGCCTTAATTTCATCGGGTGATGCTGATGTGCAAATATCAATGTCATCAAAAGGAAGATTAAGTATTTTGTCTCTGACAGCGCCACCAACAAAATAAGCCTCAAATCCCTTATCATTGAGCCTTTTTAAAATATCTCGTCCTGTTTCAAAATAATTATTATTCATCTTAATCACCTCTTAGTTATTTTTATTATACATCAAAATCAATATTATGAAAAGAGTTTTATTCAATACCACCTACATGGTACGTTTTTACGTACTTATATGAATTAAAAAAGGGACATCGTCCCTTTTAGACATTGAATCGAAAAAGCATGATATCTCCATCTTGAACCACATACTCTTTTCCTTCTAATCGTGCCTTACCTGCATCTTTGACTTTTTGTTGTGTCCCATACAAGACCAAATCATCAAAACTCATTGTCTCTGCTCGGATAAATCCTTTTTCAAAATCTGTATGGATAATACCGGCACATTCTGGGGCTTTCATACCTTTTTTGAATGTCCATGCTCGCACTTCCTTTTCTCCTGCGGTAAAGTATGTAGCAAGACCTAGTAAGTCATACGCCTCTCTTACCAATTGATCTAACCCGCTTTCTTTGATTCCAAGTTCCTCTAAAAACATTGCTTTGTCTTCGGTTGTAAGAGATGCTAGTTCTTCTTCAATTTTCGCCGAAATAACGACTACTCTACTTCCATCCGCTTTGGCAATCTCTCTAACCTTGGCGACATAATCGTTTTCTATACCGATTTCTGTTTCGCTGATGTTAGCGATATAAAGCATCGGTTTGATTGTTAAAAAATTGTAGTGTTTAATAAACAACTCTTCATCTTTTGTTAATCCAGCGTTACGTGCTGGAATACCTTCTTTCAAATTGTTATATATTTGCATTAGAATGTGATATTCTCTCTCTGCATCTTTTTCAACTCGTAATTGTGCCTTTTTCTCTATTTTAGGTAATCTTTTTTCAATTACCTCCATATCAGCAAAAATTAGTTCTAACTGTATGGTTTCAATATCTCTGGCTGGATCTACATTTCCATCAACATGGATAATGTTTGAGTCATCAAAGCATCGAACGACTTGACATATAGCATCTACTTCTCTAATGTGAGATAAAAACTGGTTACCAAGACCCTCACCTTTGCTTGCCCCTTTCACTAAACCTGCTATATCGGTAAAAGCAAATGAAGTTGGGACAACATTTCTTGGTTTTACAATGCTGGTGATAACATCTAGTCTATGATCAGGAACTTCAACTACTCCAACATTTGGTTCTATTGTTGCAAACGGATAGTTTGCAGCTAATGCTCCTGCTTTTGTTATTGCATTGAATAATGTTGACTTCCCTACATTTGGTAATCCCACGATTCCTGCTGTTAATCCCATAATGATACCTCTTTCTATTTTCAAAACTTTAACTATTTTACCACAAATTAACTAATTTGGAAAGCAAAATTATGACAAAGTTATCCATAGTATAATTAATATAGCAGTTACTCGAAATGCAAATCCAATAAAAAATTGATCTTTATTCTTTCTGTATATAATAGCCATTAAAATCCCAAATATAAATGTTGGTAGTATCACTGAGAAGTCTAGGAAAATCAAAAAGTGAAAGAACGTATATGTTATACTCATTATTAAAAAATTAGCAACATCTGTAAATAAGAAACGTTCATCCAGCCCTTCTATAACCATTTTACGAAATACCAATTCTTCAACATATGCAAATAATACTAAAACGACGACGATAATCCATATTGAAATTCTCCCTTGTGAGACATACATCAGCAGTGATGGAGGTACAATTGCATTCATTTGAATGAATGGTGACACGAACCATAAAGTAGTTCCTCCAATTAAAAAAATACCTAATGAAAAAAACACAGATTTCGCATTAGTCTTAATCTGAAGCATGCTTGATTTGATATCTAAAAATATAGTTTTGCGATTGTAAAATGTGTATATAATACTAGCAGCAATCCCTATCACAAACAACGAGTAAGATTGACTGAAACTTAAAACCTCTATTGGGATGTTTGATCCTATTGTGCCAAAATCAATCGTTTGATCGATTACTTGATAATAATAAACCCCTAGCATAATACTTAGTAACCCATTTAGTAAAAAACAAACAAAAAAATAAAGGGATAACCCAATCTTCATATGACTAAAATTTGTTAAATACTGATCGTTGGGATGGTTCATGTATTCTTCTACTGTGTTGCTTTTTTCCCCGCATCTCGTACAATATACTTCTTGTGCATGTAGTACTTTAAAGCATTTGTTGCATCTAATAATCATTTTCTTCACCAATTACTATATTACACGTTTTAGTCAAAAAAATCCACTTTTTATTGTATTAATTACGATTTTCGAGTATTATAAAACGGGTGAAATAAATGAAATATACAACATTATTAATTATAAGTAAGCATATGATTGATCTGAGTACTTTAGACTTACCTTATCTACTAATCCAAGATCCAATAACATTTATCAATGATCACATCATGTTATACGGCAATGAAGAAGTGTCTTTTGAGTATTTGTTAATTATTAGTATAGATTTGGTTACAAATTCTAAGGTTCTACCATTTATCATTGATCGTGATCGATTATTAACAAACTATTATCATCAAACTAACATTGAACACATTTATTTTTTTGAGAACGATTATTCATTCTTTAATAAACTACAAACTGTGTGTCATCATATCTTAAATATAGAATAAAAGCCGCATTACGCGGCTTTTATTTATGGTTTTAATATTACATTAATTGTTCGTATTTCATCGTGTGCTCTTGAATAGTATGTAATCGCGACAGTTGACCCAACCATATAAGTAGTCAACTTATTAAGCTCAACAGTTACATCGGCTGTTGTTACCAAGTTTTTCCCATCAAATTGAAGGATAATATCGTGAGGTTGAATCGCTGAGTCTCCAATGGTGGTTCCTGTAGCAATACTAATAACATATAATCCATAATTCAAGTTTTCTGGAATTGGTTGCATGCTATATTGTTGAATGATTGCAGGTGTGACACCGCGAACAGACACAACAGTAACACCAAGTCTTGGTCTTGTTGGTACAATACCTTGTTCTAGGTAATCATAGATTAGTTTTTCTACTACATTAACAGGAATTGCAAATCCCATGTTATCAATATCTGTACTAACCAATTTAAGCGTATTGATCCCAATCAACTCTCCACGAAGGTTAAACAATCCACCTCCACTATTACCAGGATTGATTGCAACGTCATGTTGAATGTATTCTGCATCAAAATCATTGACACCATCTCCATCGGTATCATCGCTCATAAATCGCTTTGGATGGCTTACGATGCCAAATGTTGCGGATCCGTAGAAATTGTAACCATCTGGGTTCCCAATTGCAATCGCAAACGAACCTTTTTTTAAATTATTTGAATCACCCATAGTTACGGGTTGAATTAGTGTTGTGTGATTAAACCTAATAACGGCTAAGTCAACCTTTGTATCTTTTCCAAGTTCAATAGCATCAATAAACAAATCTTCATCACCTAGGTAAACCTTTAATTTTTGTTTTACACTTGGATTCTTCGAATCTTCAATTACATGTTTATTGGTGACAACAAAATAAGTATAATCTTGAATGTTGCCATTCACTTCCCCTAAATCTTCATCAATCAAGTTAGCAACTCGCTTATAAATGACACCTGACCCAACCCCAGTTACGGTATTGGAGTTCAGTATTTGTGCTCCATAATTACTAACTCCAATCACTGCTGGAGACAGTACTTCTACCATATTTACAACTAGATCTTCTAAATCTTGAATGTTGATTTCTTGAACGTTTATTACCTTGTTTGTTATTTCATTGGTCACTTTTAAACCTTCTAAAATACTACATCCTGTTAGAGTAACTAACATAAACAAACTTAGTATTAACACTTTAAATTTCTTCATAACGGTTCCTTCTTTCTTGCTTCTTTATGTAAATAACATTTTTGTGTATTCTCTGTATTGGTTAAATGTGAAATAATTGTTCTGTATTCTTCATTAAAACAGAAGCAACATCTTCAACAGATTGACCTCTCAACCTTGCAATTTCCTCAACAACAAGCACAACATTTTTTGGTTCATTGAGTTCGCCTCTATATGGGTCTGGTGCAAGATAAGGTGAATCAGTTTCTGAGAGTAAATGCTTTATATCAATATCAGAGGCTATTTTTTTCGCTTCTACTGCATTTTTAAAGGTAACTGGACCACCAAGTGATATGTAAAAATTTAATCCGATAAATTCTTTTGCCATTTCATAACTGCCTGAGTAACAATGCATTACACCGCCAACCATGAACGCATCGTATTCACGTAATGTATCAAACGTTGCTTGGGTTGCGTCTCTCATGTGAATGATAAGTGGCTTTCTTACTTCTTTAGCAATTTGAATTTGTTTTTTAAACGCCAATTTTTGTTGTTGAGGTGTCGTAATTTTCCAATGAAAATCATACCCACATTCTCCAATTGCAACTACTTTCGGGTGTTTGGCTGCTTCTTCTAACCATTCATAATCTTCTGGTGTGATGTTTGCGACTTCAGTTGGATGAAAACCAACAGAAGCATACACAAAATCATACTGCTTAGCAATTTTGATTGCTGTAATTGAAGTGTCCCGGTCGTAACCTACTACTATCATTTTTGTCACACCAGCTTCATAGGCTCGCTGTATAACTTCTCTATATTCCATAATTAGTTGTTCCGAATTTAAATGTACGTGCGTATCAACAAACATGAAATCACCAATCCTTTTTAAAATATTATAACATAAATACAGCAAATTGTGAATGAAAACAAAAATAAAAAGCCATCCGAAGATGGCTTTCTTTATCTAAATTATTTGTCGATGTCAGAAACGTTTCCTGCACCTACAGTACGTCCACCCTCACGAATTGAGAATTTAGTTCCTGTTTCTACAGCGATTGGATGAATTAATTTTACCGTTAAAGTGATGTTATCACCAGGCATAACCATTTCAACACCTTCAGGAAGTTCGATAACTCCTGTTACGTCTGTTGTACGGAAATAAAATTGTGGTCTGTAGTTTGAGAAGAATGGAGTATGACGTCCACCTTCTTCTTTTGTTAAAACGTATACTTGCGCATGGAATTCAGAATGTGGGTTAACTGATTTCGGTTTTGCTAATACTTGTCCACGTTGTACTTCATCACGTGAAACTCCACGTAATAACGCACCAATGTTATCTCCAGCTTGAGCTTGATCTAACAATTTACGGAACATTTCAACACCAGTAACAACTGTGTTCTTTGTATCTCTAATACCAACGATTTCAACAGTATCTCCAACTTTAACAGTACCACGTTCAACACGTCCTGTAGCAACTGTTCCACGTCCTGTGATTGTAAATACGTCTTCAACTGGCATTAAGAAAGGTTTGTCAGTTTCACGAACTGGATCTGGAATGTAAGTATCAACTGCGTTCATTAATTCAACGATTTTTTGTTCCCACACTGGGTCCCCTTCCATCGCTTTTAATGCAGAACCACGAATAACTGGAATCTCATCTCCTGGGAAATCGTATTCGCTTAATAAATCACGAACTTCCATTTCAACTAATTCTAAGATTTCTTCGTCATCAACCATATCGCATTTGTTCATGAATACAACTAGTTTAGGCACACCTACTTGGCGGCTTAATAAGATGTGTTCACGAGTTTGAGGCATTGGTCCATCCGCTGCAGAAACTACAAGGATACCACCATCCATTTGAGCAGCACCAGTAATCATGTTTTTAACATAGTCAGCATGTCCTGGGCAGTCAACGTGTGCATAGTGACGTTTCGATGTTTCGTACTCAACGTGAGCCGTATTAATCGTAATACCACGTGCTCTTTCTTCTGGAGCACCATCGATTTGATCATATCCCATTACTTTATTGTTTGGATTTTCTTTTGCTAATACACGTGTAATAGCAGATGTTAATGTTGTTTTTCCGTGGTCAACATGGCCAATTGTACCAACGTTAACATGAATTTTGTTACGTTCAAATTTAGCTTTTGCCATTTTTAATTTTCCTCCTAATTTATTTATTCATCGGTTTTTGTTACAAGTTATATTTTATAACATTTTGGTTATTTATGCAAGAGTTAATATAAAATTACGAACTTCTGCGTTTCATTACTGTTTCAGCGATAGATTTTGGACATTCTTCATAGTGTGAGAATTGCATAGTGTAATTTCCACGACCTTGAGAGTTTGATCTAAGAGCTGTTGCATACCCAAACATTTCTGCTAGAGGTGCGGTTGCTTTAATACTTTGAATATTTCCTCGACCTTCTTGTCCTTCAATGCGTCCACGTCTACTTGTTAAATCACCAATAACATTTCCTAAATACTCATCTGGGACAAGTACTTCTACGCTCATGATTGGTTCTAATAAGATAGGTTGACATTTTTCTTTGGAAGCCTTGAAAGCCATTCCAGCAGCAACTTCAAAGGCAATTTGACTTGAGTCAACTTCATGGTATGATCCATCAAACAAGGTTGCTTTGATATCAATTGTCGGATATCCTGCTAAGTTACCACTTGCTAATGAGTTTTCAATTCCTTTGTTAACCGCTCCAATGTATTCTCTTGGAACAACCCCACCAACAATTGCGTCAACGAATTCATATCCTTTTCCAGGATTTGGTTCGAAACGAATCCAAACATGTCCAAATTGACCACGTCCTCCGGATTGACGAACAAATTTTCCTTCGATTTCTGCTCTTGTTTTGATTGTTTCACGATACGATACTTGAGGGGCACCAACGTTTGCTTCGACTTTAAACTCGCGTTTCATACGGTCAACAATGATGTCTAAGTGAAGTTCACCCATTCCCGCAATGATTGTTTGTCCTGTTTCAGTATCCGTGTGTGTTTTGAATGTTGGATCTTCTTCTGCAAGTTTTGACAATGCAATACCCATTTTATCTTGATCTCCTTTTGTTTTTGGCTCAATCGCTACCGAAATTACCGGTTCAGGGAAAATCATAGATTCAAGGATAACTGGGCGTTTTTCGTCGCACATAGTATCTCCTGTAATGGTATCTTTTAATCCAATCGCAGCTGCAATGTTTCCTGCCCATACTTCTTTGATTTCAGTACGATTATTCGCATGCATCTGTAATATACGTCCTACACGTTCTTTTTTATTTTTTGTTGAGTTTAAAATATATGATCCAGAGTAAATAACTCCAGAGTAAACTCGGAAGAATGTTAATTTACCAACATATGGGTCGGTCATAACTTTAAATGCCAAAGCAGCAAACGGTTCATCATCACTTGAATGAATTTCAATTTCAGAACCATCATCTAGATGTCCTTTGATGTTTGGAACATCTGTTGGAGCAGGTAAATAATTTACAACTGCATCTAGTGCTAATTTAACACCCTTGTTTTTAAACGCAGAACCACATAACACTGGGAAGAAGCGAACTGTCATAGTTGCATTGCGAATCGCTTTCATCAGAAGTTCTTCTGTAATGTCTTCCCCTTCAAGGTATGACATCATCAATTCTTCATCAAAATCAGCTACTGCTTCAATTAAACTTTGACGCATGATACTTGCTTCATCCATGTATTCACTTGGTATTGCGATTTCTTTATAATTTTCGTCTGCTCCACCATCAAATTCGAAAGCTCTCATTTTCACGAGGTCAATAACTCCTCTAAAAAATGCTTCTGAACCCATCGGCATTTGAATTGGGTGAGCATTTGCTCCTAAACGTTTGTGCAGAGAATTCACGCTATATTTAAAATCTGCACCAGTCTTATCCATTTTGTTAACGAAAACAATACGAGGAACGTGATAATCAGTTGCTTGACGCCAAACTGTTTCAGTTTGTGGTTCTACACCTGCTTGTGCATCAAGTACACCAACAGCTCCATCTAATACACGCAATGAACGACTTACTTCAACAGTAAAGTCAACGTGTCCCGGAGTGTCAATGACATTGATCTGATGACCTTTCCAAAAAGCTGTCGTGGCAGCTGATGTGATGGTGATTCCTCTTTCCTGTTCCTGTACCATCCAATCCATTTGAGCAGCTCCATCATGAGTCTCTCCAATTTTGTGGATTTTACCAGTATGGAATAAGATACGTTCAGTAAATGTTGTTTTTCCAGCATCAATGTGCGCCATGATACCAATGTTTCTTGTAAGGTCTAATGAAAATTCACGAGGCATTATTGTTCTCCCTTAATTACCATTGGTAATGAGCAAATGCTTTGTTAGCTTCAGCCATACGATGAGTGTCTTCACGTTTTTTAACTGAAGCACCAACACCATTTGCTGCATCCATGATTTCTTTTGCTAATTTTTCTTCCATTGTGTGTTCTTTGCGTAAACGTGCATATTGGGTTAACCATCTTAACACCAATGTCACTTTTCTTTCCGCACGCACTTCCACAGGAACTTGATAGTTTGATCCCCCTACACGGCGAGATCTTACTTCTAATTGTGGTGTAATGTTTTTAATTGCATCTTCAAATACTTCAATAGCACTTCTTCCAGTCGTTTTTTCGATTCTTTCAAAAGCTCCATATAAAATTTGTTGTGCTACACCTTTTTTACCATCTAACATAATTTTATTAATTAGTCTAGTTACTAGTTTTGAATTGTATAGTGGATCCGGTAATACCTTTCTTTTTGGTACGTGACCTTTACGAGGCATGTTAGATTCCTCCTTTCTGCTCTTTCTTTAAAAATTTTTTATCATTCTAATCTAGTTATTTCTTTGTTGCTTTAGGACGTTTTGCTCCATATTTTGAGCGCCCTTGCATACGTTTTTCAACTCCAGTTGCATCTAACGTACCACGAATAATGTGATAACGTACCCCTGGTAAATCCTTTGCACGTCCACCACGAATTAAAACAACGCTATGTTCTTGTAAACGGTGTCCAATTCCTGGAATGTATGCTGTTACCTCGATTCCGTTTGATAAACGTACACGGGCATACTTACGGATTGCTGAGTTTGGTTTTTTTGGTGTCATTGTAGCAACACGTGTACAAACTCCACGTTTTTGAGGTGAATTAATTTCAGTTTCCAATTTCTTAAGAGTGTTTAATCCTACTCCTAGATGAGGTGATTTTGATTTCTTCACTTTGTCTTCACGTGACTTGCGAATCAGTTGGTTAATTGTTGGCATTCAAGTTCCTCCTTTCAACTTATAATCGCCACAGTTCCGGGCGTTTCATAGTGTAATAAAATATAGTTCTGGCTAGCCAAAACTATTTCTTTCAAATACCGAAGAGTATTATACTTAATTTTCTTTAAAATGTCAAGTAATTCTGCACACTATTTTCTATTTTTCTATTTACAATTCAGCATAAAAAATTTGAGAAGAGTTCCCCCTTCTCAAATGAATTTATACTTATTTGTAGATGTTACTATATTTTTCTTTTAAATACGCAACATAGTATTGAGCTGTGAAGTTTTCACCAGTTGCATCCTTTATAAGTTCAAGTGGAAGTTTTAATGCACCAAATTGATGAATTTTTTCTTTCATCCATGCATTGATTGCTTTGATGTTATTGTCTTTGACTAATTGATCTATATCCAAATCTTTTTTCATCGCATGATGAATTTGCCCCGCAAATGCAGTTCCTAATGCATAGGTTGGGAAGTATCCAACAAGACCCATAGACCAGTGAATATCTTGCATGACTCCTGTTGCAAAATTAGGTGCTTTGATGCCCAAGTATTTCATCATCAAGTCATCCCAAACCTTTGGTAAATCTTTTACCTCGATTGTTCCATTAATTAGTCCTTTTTCGATTTCATAACGTAACATGATGTGAAGTGGGTATGTTAATTCATCCGCTTCAATGCGAATCAGTGAAGTTTCCACACGATTAATCCCTTGATAAAAATCATCAAGTGTAACGTTTCCTAATTGTTCGGGAAAAATTGATTGTAATTTGGGGTAGTGAGTTTGCCAGAATGCGTAACTTCGACCAATCACATTTTCATAAAAACGTGATTGTGACTCGTGAATACCCAAACTAGCTCCTCCACCTAAGAACGTGTCATCAAGTTTTGGATCGTGTTGTTGATTGTAAATTGCATGTCCCATTTCATGGATAGCAGCGAATATACTTGAAACAAAGAAATCTTCTAGATATTTTACTGTAAAGCGAACATCTTTTGTGGATACACCCGATGTGAATGGATGTGCACTTTCTTTTAGTACCCCATGATTGCGATCAAATCCAAATACATCAATTAAGTACTCGACAAACTCTTTTTGTTTTTCTCTTGGATAATGTAATTTCAGGAATCCATCATGAAATCTCTTCTTTGATTTTGATACCTCAAGTGCAAACGGTACTAAGTCTTTGCGTAGCGTATCGAAAAATGCATCGTATTCTTTTTGTGTCATTCCTGGTTCATAATCATCTAAAAGAATGTCATATCCTTTTAACGTATCTGTTGCTAAATACTCAGTATATTTCTTACTAAATGCGATGACCTTTTCTAGGGTAGGTCGAAATGCTTCAAAATCATTCTTTGCCTTGGCTTGTGCCCATATTTGGGAACTTTGAGAAATCAACATTTGAAAAGCAATGTATTCATCCTTTGGAATTTTAACAATCTTATCAACTTCTTTTTTTGCTTCAATGATTTCCTTTTTTGTGATCTGATCTAGTTCATCCTTTTTTTCATGTAATGCATAGATGAGTTCAATCGTATCTTTGCTTGTTCTCAAATTGTAAATTTCACTTGAAAGCACACCAACTTGTTTGGTGCGATATTCCATTGATCCATGAGGCGCTTCAGTTTCGGCATCCCATGATATCATCCACATCGCAAACCCAAAGGCTTTCGATTTGGCTTTTAGTTCAGCATACTTGTTTAATAGTTCTTGCATGACTATCCTCCTTATTGAATAATTAAATTATAAAGGAATGAACTACTTAAGTCAACAAAAAGACTCTCCATAACAGAGAGTCTAGTTTTTTATGAATCGTATTTTTCAAACAATGCATCATCAGTATCAAATGTTTCATCGTACTGTAGTTCAACTTGATCAATTAAACCAGTTCCTGCGGGAATTAATCCACCGATAATGATGTTTTCTTTTAAACCGTCAAGTTCATCAATCTTTCCTTTGATTGCTGCTTCCGTTAACACTCTTGTTGTTTCTTGGAAACTTGCTGCTGATAAGAATGAATCACTTCTTAAAGATGCACGAGTAATCCCGAGCAATGCAGGTTTAGCAATTGGAGGACGTTTGTTAAGTTTTACTTGTTGTTCTATTTTTTCAAATAGTTCAACTTGTGAAACATACGTTCCAGATAACAAATTAGAGTCACCTGCATCAATTACTTTTGATTTTTGTAACATTTGCTTGATGATTGTTTCAATATGCTTATCTGAAATTTCAACCCCTTGAGAACGATATACTTTTTGTACTTCTTTTAAGATGTACTCTTGTACTTTTTCAACGCTTGTGACACGTAGCAATTCTTTCGGGTGGATCAGTCCATCGACTAGTTTATCACCAGGATGTACTAAGTCACCAACTTTAACAATTGCTTCTTTCCCACTGTCTGTTAAGTATGCTCGCGTTGATGAGTCAATTTTGCTTCGAATGATAATTTCATATCTATTGTCAGCCTTTTCATTGATTTGAAGAACGAATCCTTCAATTTCAGAGATAATTGCTTTTCCTTTTGGTTCACGTGCTTCAAATAATTCTTGAATACGAGGTAACCCTTGTGTAATGTCATCCCCAGCAACCCCACCACTGTGGAACGTACGCATCGTTAACTGTGTACCTGGTTCCCCAATTGATTGCGCTGCAATGATGCCAACAACCTCACCTTTTTCAACAACTTCGCCACTTGATAAGTCAGATCCGTAACATTTGACACAAACACCTTTTTTGTCATTACATGTAAGTAAGTTTCTTATCTCAACCGTGTTGATTTTCGCCTTTACAATTTCATCAGCAATCTCATCTGTGATGAGTTCATTTGCTCCAATGATAACTTTGCTTCCACTCATCACTGCTTTTGAGGTAAATCGCCCAGAAATCCTATCTTTTAACGGAACGATTTCTTTGTTGTCTTTGTTTAATAGTGCACTAATTGCGATACCTTTATCGGTTCCGCAATCATCAACAGTAATCGTTACATCATGACTTACGTCTACTAATCTTCTTGTTAAATAACCAGATTCTGCCGTTTTTAATGCTGTATCTGTGGATCCTTTTCTCGCACCATGTGTCGAGATAAAGAATTCTGCCATCGTTAAACCTTCTCTAAAGGATGATTTAATTGGAATTTCAATGTCGTCTCCAGATGGACTTGACATGATTCCACGCATACCAGCAAGCTGAGTAAAGTTTCCAACATTACCACGAGCACCAGAATCAGCCATCATAAATAGATGATTTGAGGTTGAATTTTTGTTCATTTCTTCTTTGATGTCTGTTTCAATGACTTTCTTCGCATCTTGCCAAATCTTAACAACACGTTTATGACGTTCACGATCGTTCATCATACCGCGTTGGAATGTTTTATTGTACTTATCAATTTGAATTTGTGCGTCCTTAATGATTTGATGTTTCGAGTCTATAACAGAAATGTCATACGCAGAAACTGTAATACCAGCTATAGTTGAGTACTTAAATCCTAAATCTTTCATTCTGTCAAGTGCTTTTGATGTTTCAGCTAATTTAAACTTTTTGAAAATCTCACTAATCACCAAACTTAAGAAACGTTTTTTGAAGGCTTCTACAATTGGAAGCTTCTTCACAATCTCTTTAATGTTTTGACCTTTGCTTACAAAGTAGATGTCTCTAGTACCTTGCGTAAGGTTTTCAACAGTTGCTTCATTCACATAAGGAAATCCTTTTGGAAATACACTATTGAAAATGATTTTTCCATATGTGGTAATAATGTATTGATTTTTTTGTTTTTCTGTAAATAGGGTAGAATCAATCGCTGAAGTAGGTAAGGCAATACGTGTGTGGAAGTCAATCTCGTCATTCTCATAAGCAAGTTCAACTTCTTTGGTATCTTTAAATACTTTACCTTCATTTTTACCGCCTGCTTTTTCAATGGTTAAGTAATAGTTACCTAATACCATATCTTGAGAAGGAGTAACGACTGGTTTTCCGTCTTTTGGGGCTAAGATATTCTTTGATGCTAGCATCAATAATCTTGCTTCAGCTTGTGCTTCTTCGGAAAGTGGCACATGAACCGCCATTTGGTCACCATCAAAGTCCGCATTGAATGCTGGTGTAACAAGTGGGTGAAGACGAATGGCTTTTCCTTCGACCAGTTTTGGTTCAAATGCTTGAATACCTAGTCTATGTAGTGTAGGAGCACGATTTAATAAAACCGGATGTTCTACTACTATTTTTTCTAATTCTTCCATAGCAATCGGATCACCGCGATCGATCATCTCTTTTGCTTTCTTAATACCCATTTTGGTATTAAGTTCTTCATTTCCATCAACTTTTCGTCTTCTGATTGCATTAATAATAAATGGTTTAAACAAAATCAATGCCATCTCGCGTGGTATACCACATTGGTACATTTTTAAATCCGGTCCCACTACGATTACTGAACGTCCTGAATAGTCAACACGTTTACCAAGTAGGTTTTGACGAAAACGTCCTTGTTTTCCTCTTAATAAGTCAGATAACGATTTTAAAGGTCTATTTCGTTCAACAACAACTTTTTTACCTCGTTTTCCATTATCAATTAACGCATCGACAGCTTCTTGTAACATACGTTTTTCGTTCTTCGTAATTAAGTTAGGAGCACGTTGTTCAAATTGACGATTCAAACGATTATTTCTATTCAAAATTCTTCGATACAAATCGTTTAAGTCAGTCGTTGCAAAACGTCCACCATCTAATTGAACCATTGGACGTAAATCGGGTGGAAGAACAGGAATTCTGTTCATAACCATCCACTCTGGTTTGTTTTTTGAGTGTAAAAACGCTTCAACAACTTCAAGTCGTTTTACGATTTTTTCACGTCTTTGTTTTGTTGCAGTCTTTAAATCTGCACGCAATTCTTTGTCAAGGTCTGCTAAGTTGATGTCTTGTAACAATTTTTTAATTGCTTCTGCACCAGTTAATGCTTTAAACTTAAATCCGTGTTGTCGAACCAAACTGCTATACTCTTGTTCTGATAAAATGTCTTTTAAGTGCAATTCTTCGACTTGACCTGGATCAACTACGATGTAGGATGCCAAATAAACAATATCATCTACATCTTTTGACTTCATATCAAGTAATGTCGCGATTTTACTTGTTGGACTTCTAAAATACCATGTGTGTACAACCGGAGCAGCGAGTTCAATATGCCCCATACGTTCACGACGTACCTTTGATTCTGTAAGTTCAACACCACATTTGTCGCATTTTTTACCTTTGTCTCCTGACCTTCTGGACTTTCCACAATAACATTGATAGTCTTTTGTTGGACCAAAAATGACTTCGCAGAATAATCCACCTATTTCAGGTTTCAAGGTTCTATAGTTTATGGTTTCGTGTTTTTTTACTTCCCCAAAACTCCAATCAAGGATTTCTTCTGGAGATGCGATACCAATTTGCATATATTGATATTTTTTCATCTATTTTTTCACCTCATTATTAAGGACATATAGAACCATTACTATGATCCGTATTTCATTTGTTTGATTGATTCGCGATACTCTTCCACTAAGCTCTTATTTGCTTCGTCTTCACCTTCTTGGTTAACTAGTTTTACACTAATTCCAAGTCCTTGAAGTTCTTTTACTAATACTCTAAATGATTCAGGAATTCCTGGAGTTGGGATTGGTCTTCCATCAACGATGGCTTTATAAACTTTATTACGTCCTACCAAATCATCTGACTTGATTGTTAACATTTCTCTTAGTGTATGAGCTGCTCCATAGGCTTCTAGTGCCCAAACTTCCATTTCTCCAAAGCGTTGTCCACCATTTTGAGCTTTACCACCCATTGGTTGTTGTGTTACTAAAGTATATGGACCTTCACTGCGGGCATGTAATTTATCATCAACCATGTGGGCTAACTTAATCATATACATAATACCGACTGAAATACGATTGTCATATTTCTTACCAGTTCTACCGTCGTAAAGAGTAACTTTTGCATCTTCAGACATTCCAGCTTCTTTAATAATTTGTGTCAAATCCTCTGCACTAACACCATCGAATACAGGCGTTGCTACATGAATTCCAAGTTTCTTAGCTGCCATACCTAAATGAATTTCTAAAACTTGTCCGATGTTCAAGCGCGATGGTACCCCTAGTGGATTTAACATGATGTCAATCGGTGTTCCGTCTTCCATATAAGGCATATCTTCAATTGGTAATATTTTAGAAATAACCCCTTTATTACCGTGGCGACCAGCCATCTTATCTCCTTCTGTGATTTTACGTTTTTGTACGATAAAAATACGGACAACTTCGTTAACACCAGGAGCAAGTTCTGCACCATCTTTACGGTTAAAGTATTCAATCTTACTTACAATTCCTCCACCACCATGTGGTACTTTTAATGAGGTATTGCGTACATCTTTTGAGTTATCTGAGAATAACGCTTGGCTTAAGCGTTCTTCCGGAGTTGGATCTGTTTGTCCTTTTGGAGTTACTTTACCAACTAAGATATCCCCTTCTTTTACTTCAGCTCCCAGACGAACAATACCTGTTTCGTCTAAGTTCGCTAATGATTCTTTTCTATCGTTTTCGATTTCTCGGGTAATTTCTTCTTTTCCTAACTTTGTATCACGAACTTCAACTTCATACTCTTCAATATGAATGGATGTGTATACATCATCTTGAACAAGTCTTTCGCTCATAATAACAGCATCTTCATAGTTGTAACCATTCCAAGTCATGAAGGCAACAGTTACATTACGTCCTAGCGCTAACTCTCCTTGATCCATCGATGGTCCATCTGCTAAGATATCCCCTACAACAATGCGCTCACCATATTGAACAATCGGTTTTTGGTTTACACATGTGGAATGATTCGAGCGTTCAAATTTAACAAGATCATAGGTATGTAACATTCCATAATCATCTTGAATAATGATTTTTGAACCATCTACAAATTTAACATATCCATTTACATTCGAAACAATTGCAACACCAGAGTCTTTTGCTGCCTTGTATTCAATACCAGTACCAACATATGGGGCTTCTGGTTTTAAAAGTGGAATTGCTTGACGTTGCATGTTGGCACCCATTAAGGCACGGTTCGCATCATCATGTTCTAGGAAAGGGATACAAGCTGTAGATACCGCAACAATTTGTTTAGGAGAAACGTCGACGTAGTCAACTTGACTGCGATTGACTTCAATAAACTCTTCCATGCGACGAGCAATTACTTTTTCATCAAGAATGTAACCATTGTCATCGATGTTTAAGTTGGCTTGTGCAATAACGTAGTTTTCTTCGCCATCTGCAGTTAAGTATATTTTTTCATCTGTTACTCTTACTTGATCGTCTTGTTTTTCAACTTTCAAGTATGGCGTTTCAATGAATCCATATTTGTTTACTCTTGCATATGTAGCAAGTGAGTTAATCAATCCGATGTTTTGACCTTCTGGTGTTTCTACCGGGCAAATTCTTCCATAGTGAGATGTATGAACGTCACGAACTTCAAATCCAGCACGATCTCTCGATAACCCACCTTGGCCTAAGGCTGAAATACGACGCTTGTGTGTCAGTTCAGACAATGGGTTAATTTGGTCCATGAATTGAGATAACTGGCTGCTGCCAAAAAATTCACGAATGGATGAAGTAAGTGGTCTAATGTTAATTAAATTATGAGGCATAACAGTACGCGTATCGTGAGCAGTTGACATACGATCGCGGACATTTTTCTCTACTTTGGTTAAACCAATTCTAAATTGGTTTTGTAACAACTCACCAATCAAACGAAGGCGTCTATTTCCTAAGTGATCAATATCATCTAGCTTCCCAACATGATAATGTATGTTTGTATAATATGAAACAGATGCAAAAATATCAGACAATGTGATATGATTTGCTGTTTCAAATTGATCATTCCCTACAATATTAATTTTTAGTTCTTGATCACCAAACTTAATTTTAACTTTTAATGTTTCAAGGACTACACTGTTACCTTCTAACAATTGATCAGACTTATGGTTCTCACGATGAGATAACACAGGTCTTGATACAGCCATATCTGCAACAATATCTCTCATATCTTTCGTCTTTACAAGTAATTGTTCTAACGAAAATTCTTTTCCTTGCTCAACGATAATTTCACCAGTTTTTGGGTCAACCAAGTCTGTTTTAGCAATTAACTTTACACTGTTAATCAACGGGAAAGCTGCATCAAAGTCTTCTACTTCTTTAATATACTCTTCACCAGTATTCTTATCAATCACTGGATACCCATGTTCTTGCATAATCATTGAAATTTGATGCGACAACGAATTTCCTTCATCTAAAGAAGACATTGGAACTAAAGAAAGAATTTTTGATAGTTCCTTGTTTAGTGAAATTTTATAGATTGATTGTTGTAGATTCGTGTTTATTGAAGCTACTACTTTTTTATCTAACTGAATGTATAAGTTATTACTTGGAGAAGTTACTAGTTTTTCTGTGTGTTCATTGATTCTAGTGCCTTCTTTAACATAAACGACATTATCAATCCTATCTTTGATTGCTTCGACAAGAACATGTCCTTTTGCGCGATCAAACACATTAAGTTTTTTGTTAACTTTAAAGCGTCCAACGTTCGCTAAGTCGTAACGTCTTGTATCAAACAGTCGATTCGCAAGAAAGTTTCTAGCACCTTCTGCTGTTGACTTTTCACCAGGTCTTAGTTTTTCATATAATTCAGAAAGAGCATCATCTGATCCAAATGTGTCATCCTTTTCGAATGTATTTTCCCAAAACATTCCTTCTCCAAAAATTCTACGGATTTCAGCATTTGATGCTATCCCCATCGCTCTTAAAAAAGTGGTTAGTGGTGTTTTTTTGCTTCGGTCTAATTTTGCATACCAAATGTCTTTTGTACCAGTTTCAAATTCGATCCATGCTCCACGAGTTGGGATAACTTGTCCAGCAAAAAGGGATTGACCAGATTTCTTGTCAATCTCTCTTGAGAAAAATACCCCTGCAGAACGAATGATTTGTGTCACAATAACGCGTTCTGCTCCATTGATTACAAACGTACCCCATGGCGTCATTTCTGGGAATTCACCCATAAATATTTTTTCTTCTTTTATTTCACCAGTCTCTTTGTTCAAAAGTCTAACTTCAACTTTTAGAGGTCTAGCGTAATTTACATCATGAATTTTAGATTGTGTAATGTTGTATTTAGGCTCATCAAACTCGAAGTCGCCAAAGTGCAATTCAAATTTATCTCCATTATGATCTTTAATAGGAGATAGTTCTTTGAACAATTCTTTTAATCCCTCCGTTGCAAACCAAGTAAAGGAACTTGTTTGCACCTCGATTAAATCTGGTAGTTCAACATTTGTTTTGACACGTGAATAATTTCTTCTAATGCGTTTCTTACCGTACGCAACGTTGTTCCAAATCAAAATAATCCACCTTTCGTTTCAAAATGACAAAAAGTCAGTTCTATCGATTTTTTTCGATAAAAACTGCATATTATCACATTTTATTATGATACCATTATTATGTCAATTAGTCAAGTTCTATAGTAAGATTTTTAAATTTCCTTTTTTGTGGACTTTAAAATATAATACCCAGAATCTTTGACAATAATTTCTACATTTCCAAAAACTTCCTCCAACTTTTTCAAAGCTGATGGTGCTCCTTGTTTTTTTTGAATGACTACAAATATAACTCCACCCATATTTAAATGGTCTTTCGAACCGACAAAAATTGCATGTACTACTTGTTTACCTGCTCGAATGGGGGGGTTAGTGACGATTACATCATACGTAGATGTAATGGATTGATAAACATCACTTTGGCTAACGTGAGCATTATTTAGCTGGTTTAACTGTATGTTTTGCTTCGCAAGCTCAATAGCACGTAAGTTGACATCAATCATATCTACTCTTATATTGGGATATCGTGAGGCAAGTGAAATTCCAATCGCTCCATAACCACATCCTACATCTAGCAATGATTTACTTTCTACAGGAAAGTCAACTGCCTTTAGCAATACTTGTGATCCATAATCGATATATGTTTTTGAGAAGACCCCACTATCTGTTCGAAATCTTAATTTTGATCCATAATAATAAAAATCAATTTCTTTTACATCACTTTTTAAGTTTTCTACGTTATCAAAATACTGATGACTCATAAAAAATCACTCCTTATTTTAAATGGGAAAAACCTGAGTTAATCACTCAGGTTCGTCACTATGAAATTAAAACTATTTAATTTCTACTTCTGCTCCAGCTTCAACTAATTTTGCTTTGATAGCTTCTGCTTCTTCAGGAGATATTTTTTCCTTAATTGCTTTAGGCGCTCCGTCAACCATTGCTTTTGCTTCCATTAAAGCTAGTCCTGTTAATTCGCGAACAACTTTAATAACGTTAAGTTTTGAAGCTCCTGCTGATTTTAAGATAACTGATACTTCAGTTGGTCCTGTGTCTTCTGCTTCTGCAGCAACTTGTGCTCCACCCATTGCAACTGGGGCAGCAGCTGTTACACCAAATTCAGCTTCGATTGCTTTCACTAGTTCGTTTAATTCTAATACTGTCATTTCTTTAATTGCAGAAATAAAATCTGCTACTGTAATTTTTGCCATTTTAAAATCCTCCTAATTTCTTATTCTTTTTCGGCTACGGATTTAACCGCATATGCCAAGTTACGAATTGGCGCTTGTAATACGCTTAATAACATTGATACCATACCAAGTTTGTTTGGTAACGTTGATAATGTTTTTAATTGGTCAGTAGTCATTGTTTTTCCATCAACAACACCTGATTTGATTGTTAATTTTTTGTGGTCTTTAGCAAATCCAAACAGAATTTTGCTAGCGGCAACTTGATCTTTGGAAAAAATCGCTGCACTCGGACCTTTGAATGTTTCTTCTAATCCTTGATAACCTACTTTATCTGCTGCTCTTCTCAAGATGTTGTTTTTAACAACTTTCATTTCGCATCTTTCTTTATAAAGTTTTACGCGTAATTCTGTAATTTCGAATACGGTTAATCCAAGGTAGTCGACGAACAATGTAGATGCTGAATCATTAAACTTCGAAACGACTTCTTCCACATGTTCATTCTTTTTAGCAATTGTTGCTTCATTCACGACATTTCACCTCCTGAAATAAATAAATCCTCTTATTACAAGGTAACAAGAGGAAAAAGTTTTCTTTTTCTAATGTAACCTCGGTAGGATATTAAGCTGTAAAGCTCCTACTGTCTACGGCAGTTGACTATTCTATTTTATTTTATTTTTAGATTGATTACTATTATTCTATTTTATTTGATTTTTTATACGATTGAATCTGGAGCCATTTTAACACCAGGTCCCATTGATGAAGACATAGCGATATTTTTAATGTAAACACCTTTTGCTGTCGAAGGTTTAATACGAACGATTTGATCGTAAATTGTTTTCACGTTTTCTGCTAATTTTTCATTTGTAAACGAAACTTTTCCTACTGGAACTTGAACATTACCAACTTTATCAGTTCTATATTCAACTTTACCAGCTTTAATTTCTTTTACAGCTCTTTCAACATCTAACGTTACAGTACCAGTTTTTGGGTTTGGCATTAATCCTTTTGGCCCTAAAATACGACCCAATTTTCCTAATTCACCCATCATATCTGGAGTTGCTACGATTACATCAAAATCAAACCATCCACCTTTGATTTTTTCTAAGTATTCTTGATCTCCAGCATAATCTGCACCAGCACCAAGTGCTTCATTAACTTTAGCACCTTTTGTGATTACGAGTACTCGTAGTGTTTTACCAGTACCATGTGGTAAAACTACAGCTCCACGTAAGTTTTGTTCAGCTTTACGCGGATCGATATTTAATCTAAACGCTATCTCTACAGTGGCATCAAATTTAGCGAAGCTTGTTTTCTTCACTAACTCAACCGCTTCTGCTAAGTTATATCTTGCAGTACGATCAATTAACTTCAACGCCTCTTGATATTTTTTACCTCTTTTTGCCATTTTAATTACCTCCCTAAAATGTGGTCTAACGGAATTTCCTCCCACAATTTAAGCTGTTACCAACCTATATTGTAGATTATTAATTAGTCTTCAATAACTATTCCCATATTTTTTGCAGTACCTGCAATAATTCTCGACGCTGCTTCAACATCATATGCATTTAAGTCAGGCATTTTTGTTTGAGCAATTTCCATAAGTTTTGCTTTCTTAATAGTCGCAACTTTTGTTTTACGAGAATTTGAGGAACCACTTTGAATACCAGCTGCTTTTTTTAGTAAATCAGAAGCAGGTGGAGTTTTGGTAACGAAAGTAAATGATCTATCATCATATACTGTTATGATAACAGGTACTACACTTCCCATCAACTCTTTGGTTTGTTCATTAAATTGAACACAAAATTGTTGAATGTTAACCCCTGCTTGTCCTAATGCTGGTCCTACTGGTGGAGCCGGATTCGCTTTCCCAGCTTGGATTTGCAATTTAACAACTTTTTTAACTTGTTTTGCTTTTGCCACGAGACGCACCTCCTTTTTGTCCGTGATGTGGTTTTTTGAGTAATACTCTCCCACTCTTCAAATAAAATATAAATAGCATGTCAATGCACGCTAGATTATTTTACACAAAAACCCTTGATTTGTCAAGGGTTTTGTCTAAAAGATAATTTCTTACTAGTTTGTCTAAAAGATAATTTCTTACTAGTTGATTTTATGACGATTATATCTTGCACTACCATAATCGTCTTAATTCTTGATTAAGCTGGTCAATTGTTATTAAGCCATCGTTATATAGTCTCATCAATTGTGCCATTTTCTTTTGTTTTTCCGGAACACTTAAATGATCATACTCTTGATCGAAATCATACTTCATTTGATTTGCAAACGGATCAGATTCATTCGTTGTTTTTTGTTGGTCAACAAACGTTGATCCAAAAAAGTGAATCGGTTTAATCTCTTTTTGGTTCGGCTCAATTTTTTGTACAGACAGCTTTCTAAGTAGAACAATTGCTAGAACAATAAGTGAAACAAAAATAACAATCACAGATATCAATAATATCGTATAGTAACTTCTCATACCGAGTTCTAATTCGGTCACAACGATGTCACTTGAATCATTCAAACCTAAATTTGATATTATCGCTCTTTGATCAAAATCTGATACAGATTGCACAGTTGGCAGTTTCATCTGATAAACAATGATATTTTGTCTATTGTAAATAAATAGTGTTGGATTAGTCAAATTCTTAACCTCAAAAAAATGGGCTATCGTGTCTCCTCTGCTATTTTGTTTGATTTCTCTTGAAAAGAAACGATCAGCAATCACGACTTGGTATGAGTCATTGGTTTTATTTTCTAAATAAACACCATATCCAATTTTAGTTCCACCCTTGTCAATTTTTCCCCATATGATTTGTAGATTGTAATACAGATTGTTTTCGTTGACTAAAACTTCATATTCCTTATATCCTGTTTGAATCGTAGATTCAAAGTCATCTATTGTGGAAAGTGGCATCATGAAGATAAGCAAACTTGATAATAACAGGTACATTGATTTCATACTCTCACTTAACACCGATGTGCTTTCCTTTCTATTTTCTAGTTATGATTAACAATAATGGTCATACGATCTTTTCCAAAAATATCTTGAACAACTTCAATTTTCCCATTTGGAAAGTATTTTTTTGCCAGAGTGATCATTTCATCTCTTTTATCGAATCCATGTTCAAATGCAATAATATTTGGTGTGTTTAATACTTGATTTGCATTTTTTAATATTTCACGATAGAATTTCATTCCATCATCACCACCAAATAATGCTATGTGTGGTTCGTTGTCTTTTACTATCTGATCTACTAGTTCTGTGCTAGGGATATACGGCGGATTTGACACTAGAATATCAAATGTCATATTATTCGCGATATAGTAATCTAACATATCGCTTTTTACAAATAAAACATTGGAACCTAGGTTGCGTTGATTAAGAGCTGCAACTTCTAACGCTTCATCTGAAATATCACTCGCATACACTTCGAATTTTGGTTCTTCTAAGCACAATGAAATCGCAATTGCACCTGAACCTGTTCCAACATCAACGAGTTTCACCTTTTGATCTAGAAACACATTGTCATAGGTTTGTAACACCAAACCTACTAATTCCTCTGTTTCTGGTCTAGGAATCAGCACTCTACTATCAACAACAAACTTTCGACCAAAAAAATAGGAATACCCTAGAATATATTGTACAGGTAAATTTTCAATCAAATACTGGTGAAAAGCTTGTTCTATCTTTATTTTTGTCTCCTCGTTCATCTCTTCATCATAAGATGCATAAAACGATGCTCCATTTAAACCAGATAACTCAAGAGCTAGTAACTTAATCGCACTTTCTTCTTTGTTTCGTTTATTACATTCCTTGATTCCCTGAGAAATTAACTTTCGATATGTCATTGATATTCTCCTATCCTTTTATATATTTTATCACTAATACTGTTTTATTCCAAGTAAAACAAAAAGAAAAGTTGATAACATCAACTTTTACTCTTGTCCTAAACTAAGTTTTCTTTTTTGTTCTTCGGTAATAAGAGCTTCGATTACAGGTTCAAGTTTTCCTTCCATAACGCGGTCTAATTGTTGGATGGTAAATCCAATTCTATGATCGGTTACTCTGTTTTGAGGATAGTTGTATGTTCGTATTTTTTCACTACGATCTCCTCTACCAATTTTTGATAATCGTTCTTGCCCTTCTTTTTCTGCTCGCTCTTGTAACATTCTGTCATAGATTCTTGCTTTTAATACCTTTAGAGCATTTGCCTTATTTTCATGTTGGCTTTTTGCATCTTGACAAGACACAACAATTCCTGTTGGCTCATGTGTAACACGAACTGCTGATTTCGTGGTATTAACACTTTGACCACCGGGTCCAGATGAACAGAATAAGTCAATTCGAACATCATTCATATTTAGTTCGACTTCAACTTCATCCGCTTCAGGCATTACTAGCACAGTCGCTGTTGAGGTGTGAATTCTTCCTTGTGCTTCGGTTGCAGGCACACGTTGTACACGATGTGATCCTGACTCATATTTAAGCATAGAAAACACTGCGTCTCCTGAAACAACAAATTCGATTTGTCCAAATCCTCCTGATTCACTGACCTCAGCATTCATTAGTTCGATTTTCCATCCTTTGGTTTCAGCATATTTGGCATACATGCGATACAAATCGCCTGCGAATATATTTGCTTCGTCTCCTCCGGCTGCACCACGAATCTCAACAATTACGTTTTTATCATCATTAGGATCTTTCGGGATTAACAATACCTTTAGTTCTTCTTCTACATTCGCAATTTTTTCTTTTGCCTCTTCCAACTCAGACATTGCTAGTTCACGCATTTCTACATCGGAATCGTGAGATAAGATTTCCAAATCTTCAATTGTTTTTTCTAACGCCTTTAATTCTTTATACTTATTTACGGTATCTTCAATCGAACGTTGTTCTTTTGATAGTTCCGTCATGCGTTTAATATTACTTACAATATTAATGTCACTCAAGGCTTCCGTAATTTGATTGTACCTTGTCTCTATCGCTTCTAATCTATCTTTCATAATGACACTTCCTTTTTAGCATATGTATTATACCACAACGATATTGAAAATTCAATTTTTTTATTCTGAACTTAGTTGTAAGGTTGGCATAACAATTGCATCTACTTTGGGTATTTTTGTTAATGTTATTCGGTACCAGATATACAAAATGATTCCTTTAAGAGTCGCTGTTGCTGATATCGTAATCCATATCCCATTTAATCCCCAAACTCCCATTAGTAAGTAAGCCATCGGAATACGTAAAGCATTGAATGTAATTCCAACAATGGATGGCTTGGTAGTTTGACCAATTCCTTGAAATGCCCCAGCACTTGCAATATCAAATAACATAAATACTTGAGATATGCTTTGTATTTGTAAATATATGGTTCCGTATTCAATCACTATAGGATCATCTGAGAAAATTCCAATAAGTTGCTTCGCAAATACGAACATCAAAACTACAACAACTCCTCCATAGATAAGCAGTATTTTTGAAGCTTCGTGGTATCCTTTTCGAATGCGTGAATATAGTTTTGCTCCGATATTTTGCCCCATGAAAGCAGAAAGTGCAACTTGAAAACCACTACCGATTTGCCACGCAATCTGTTCAATTTGACTACCTAATTTGTGTGTTGTCGAAGCTTCATATCCAAACGATGCAACAAATACACCAATAACGATGGAAAAGATTGTAAAAAGTGCACTTTGTAACGCTGCTGGTATACTAAGTTTTAGGATTTCTTTTAATCTACTTAAATTAATGTCCTTTGTAAGTATAATTTTAGTAGGTCTATGTTTGCTAATAAATAATATTATAAATGTGATTGTTACTACAAGTTGAGCAACAACGGTTGCTATTGCAGCACCTTCAACTCCCCAACCCAAAACTAAAATAAAAATTGGGTCTAGAATCATATTTAGTACGAGACCTATTGATGAAACTATAAAAGGTAAGAAACTACTTCCTAAGCCGTTATAAATCCCACTGAATACCGGATTCATACTATAAAACACTATGAATAGTGATATGATTCCCATATAACTTTTCGCATATTGTATCACATTATCGTTTTGGAAATTAAAAAATCCAATAAATAGATCTCGTCCAAAGAATCCTAGAAGGCCATATATCAAAGAAAGCACTACAACTAATCGTAAACCTTCAGTTGCATATGCACTAATCGCATGATCATCTTTTGCGCCCGCGCTTTGTGCAACTCTAATTTCTGTTCCGATTTTAGCTAAGAAAATCACGCTGACACCAAGCCATAAGTAAAAGCCAACGGTACCCACCCCTGCTAATACTTCAGTGCTATTTAATCCTATACTTTCTACTTTGCCTAACCAAAACAAGTCCGTCAAATTGTATGCCATTTGAACAAACGCAGTACCTACTGTTGGTAATGCAACAGCAAGCAAACACTTCATGATGCTTCCTTTGGTTAAATCTCTTCTTTTTTTCATGTCAACCTCTTATACTTGGAAATAAGTCTTGCATAAGCAAGACTTACTATTTATTTTTGAACATCTAGTGGATTGTCTTTTTGACCCGATTCAAATCGATCTCGTTTTAATTCGAAAAACTTACATTCGTTTTTTTGGAACGAGTACTCTATTACTGTTGTTACCCCTTGGCGGTTTTTCGCAATAAATAAATTGATTTGTTCAATAAAATTTTCATCGACTGGGCCTTTGATCGCCTCTTCGAGTTCTTTTTTAACTTCCTCATCAAGATCTTCTTTGGCTCCTTTTTTGGTCTTTTTCTCATCTTCACGATATAGGAAAATGACCATGTCAGCATCTTGCTCAATACTTCCTGATTCTCTTAAATCGGCCAAAATCGGTCGTTTATCATCTCTATTTTCCACATTACGTGATAACTGAGATAGTGCCAATACAGGAACTTCTAGTTCCTTAGCCAATATTTTTAACTCACGAGAAATCTGAGATACTTCCTCTTGACGATTTCCTCTCGAGGTTCTATTTGAAATTAGTTGTAAGTAGTCAACAATAATGAAATCTAACTTACCTTCTTGTTTCAGTTTTCTTGATTTTGCCTTTATTTCGTTAATATCTGTTGCATTCGACTCATCAAGATATAAGTTATACTTTCCTAAGATTTGCTTTGAAATACTCAGTGTTTGTACTTCTTTTATGTTTAATCGACCATTACGGATTTGCGTTAATGGAATGTTTCCAATGTAAGAGAATAATCTCATAATGATTTGTTCAATGCTCATTTCAAGAGAAAAGAAGGCAACATGGGCATTGTTTGATTTACATGCATTTAACGCAAGGTTCAAAGCAAATGTTGATTTCCCAACAGATGGTCTAGCAGCTAAGATAATCAAATCACCTTTTTGAAAACCAAGTGTTGCTCCATTTAATCGTGAGTATCCTAGGTCAAGCCCTGTAACAGCTTTTCCTTGTTTGATATTTTCTTCGATTTTTTCATAAATTTGTTGAGCTGCCTTATCAATGGTTAAAAAGTCTGAAGTTTTTCTTTTTTTCGTTACTGCTAACACTGAGTCTTCGGTTTTGTCAATTAATTCATTGTAATCTAATTCACCTGTTAATATTTTATCGCTTAAATCTTTTAGTGTTGTTAGCAATTCACGTTCAACTGCTTTTTCTTTAATGATATCTAAGTAAATATCGACATTGGCTGTAGAGGGTGCGACCTCAATCAGTTCAGTCAAGTATTCTTTAGAACCACTTGCTTCCAGCAAATTTTTCTTTCTTAGTTCTTCTAAAACGGTTATATAGTTGATTTCCTTTTGGGCTTTGTATAAAGAATAGATAGCACCATATATGTTTTTATGTCGTGGGTCATGAAAATCTGTTTCGTATACCTTACTTGAAACATCAGCCATGATCGTTGAGTCCATAAAAACACTACCGAGCACAAACATTTCAGCTTCATTACTAAATGGAACAGTTCGTTCTCTTGGCATAGAATACCTCCTACTCTTTTTCTACAACAAATATTTTAATTTTAGCAACCACTTCTTTGTGTAATTGAATTGGAATTAAGTATGTTCCTAATGCATTAATTGGTTCTTCTAATAAAATTTTGCGTTTGTCTAATAAAATTGATGTTTCTTTTTCAAATGTGTCGATAATTTGTTTGGTGCTAACAGAACCAAACAATTTTCCTTCTTTTCCAACTTTTACAACAATTTTTATTTCCTTTTGTTCAATAAGTTCTTTCAATGCTTTCATTTCATTCAAATGCTTTTCTGCTTCAATGACTGCTGCTTGCTTATTAGACTCTATTTTTTTCAAGTTTTCCGATGTAGCCATGATTGCCATTCCGGTGCGAACCAAATGATTCCCAAAGCCTGGTGCAAGTTCAATTACATCTCCTTTTTTTCCTCTTCCTTTAACGTCTTTTGTTAAGATAACCTTCATACTGCTCTCCTTTTCTTTCAAATAATTTGAAAGTGTTTCTTCTAATCTTTTTTTAACGTCCTCTAATGTGCTATCTTTAATTTGGCATGCAGCATTGTTAAAATGCCCACCACCACCTAAGTTTTCCATAATGATTTGAACATTTATTTCGTCTAGGCTTCTTGCACTGATACCAATTGTATTTTCATCAATAAATCCTACAGCAAATCCTGCCTCAATATGATTTATCATAACAATATCGTCAGCAATTTTTGCTAAAATAGCCCGGTCAATCTTATCGTTTGTTAAACTTACCGATACACCAAAAATATCTTCATATACATACATTTGATTTAAGTATTCGTTTTTAATTTTCTTTTCGTAGAAATCTTCTTTCAAATACTTTTTAACCAAGGCCATATCGGCACCATGATATTGAAGCATTGCTGCTACCGCAAATGTTCTTGCATTTGTTCGGTAAACAAAGTTATTGGTGTCAACAATAATACCTAATAACATCCAGGTAGCTTCAATCGCACTAAATTCGATCTCTTGATCAAAATAACTAGCAAGTTCCAACACAGCTTCTACACTTGATGAAAAAGTAGTCTGAGTAAATGAGAACGATACATTTTTAATATCATTACGCCCTTTGCGGTGATGATCAATAACCCCAATTTGTCTGGCTTTTTTCAATAGTTTAGCTTCTAGAACCAAATATTCATTTTGAGTGTCAACAACCATTAATAAAGTATTAGCATCGATTAGTTTTTCAGCCTGTTTGCTTGTAATAATGTCGTCAAGCAAACCAATATGTTCTGTTTTTATTGCTTCAAATATTCTTGTAACGGTTGGATCTATTTGATCAAGATCAATTATGATTTTTGATTGTTTTCCTAAGCTTTGAGCGATTCGGAATACCGCTAAGCAGGCACCAAATCCATCCGCGTCTAGCATCTTGTGACCTTGTACCAATACATTACTTGCTTTTAACATTCGGTCTCTTAGTTCATTTGATTTATATCTTACTTCTACACGAGACTTTCGTTCGGTAGATACAGTTTTCGCACCATAAAAACTTGTGTTGCCATTGGAATATATTACAGCTTGGTCTCCGCCACGATCAAGTGCGAGTTCAAGTTGTTTCATTGCAAGATCAGACAAATCATCCATAGAAATATCAGCTGTTGCAATACCAATACTCAATGTCACTTTACCTCTATCACTATTTTGAAACACACTTTTTATTTCATCTAATACTGAAAACTTTTCTTGAATCACTTTTTGTAGTTGTTGATGATTTAATATGATTAGATAACGTTCTTCAGAATAAGCTCTCATATAGAAATTGTGTCGATCTGCCCATCGACCAATCACACCGATCATCTTACCCATACTATCTGCACGTTCTTGAACGTCAAACAAAGACATAGATTCCTCTAAGTTATCTAGATTCAAAAACCCTATCGCAGGTGTACGGTTAAGATACTTCTCTTCTAAATGTATCTTTTCAGTTACATCGGTAAAATAAACAATATTATCTTTTGGTAAATATTCAATTTGATATATTTGTCCGTATAGATTTAATGTTGTAGATTTAATATTTTTTAGTAAAATATTGTATAGTTCACCACTTATATTTTCTATGTTGCGTTCCACGAGCGGACTCATAAAAATTTGTTTTGCATAATTGTTTGCCCAGTCAATATCAAAATGATTGTTAAACACAATAATACCAACTGGCAACTCATTGAATGCGGTTTCTCCGGCTTTTCTAACGCGATATGTGATCGAATCCCACATTGAAAGTCTATTTTCAAGAGCACGTTGTAGTTTTGATTGGCGATTTTTAATCAACACAATTAGCAACAAAGCAATAGAAGCAGAAAAAACAGCAATCGAAAGGTAGGAATATAGAAAATGATCTACATCCCGCCAGTAAATTACCGTTAAATATCCAGATATTAAGATGGATAAGGCAATTAGATACTTCTGAAATTGTCCTTTTTTCATATAATCACCCAAATATATTCTATCAATTAATTATACCACAATTTTATCTTTTTGCAAAAATATTATTTTCTTATCTTCGTGTAAAATAGTTTTGGGTAAATACAAAAAGGAACCTCTGTGATATAATAAGTTCGCCAAAACCACACAGGAGGTCCCCATGTATATTTTACCACAAACTTACATCGATGTAATCA